>ERZ779866.27-NODE-27-length-124370-cov-8.646664_pt1 | contig 124370 bp, 110 predicted proteins | sample MGYA00511248_ERZ779866 | MGnify/ENA primary metagenome ERZ779866 (study PRJEB29588, sample SAMEA2155758) | human gut metagenome | biome: human gut; feature: human-associated habitat; material: faeces | place: Denmark | collected 2008/2010 ... | reverse complement strand
CGACGCTACCCCGTCGCTTGCACAGGCTATCAAAATGAAGAAGTTTATGCAGGAGGGCAAGCTGACAGGCGAGGTTATCCAGAGCATTATGGAGGAAGAAAAACCCAATCAAAGGGAAAAGCCTGCTTTCCGTGACGAGAGGATAACCAAACTCATTCCTAAATCTGTTCCCAAAGGACAGGAAGCGGATTTTGTTGTAAAAGCGTTGGAGTTTTACAACCGACACTTGCAGCGAAACAAAGCTCAGGAACGATAGCCGCACACCGAGGGCGAGGTCTGCCCGTTTTCGTGGATAGCCGCTTTTTCGGCTTCCCCCTCTCCACACCTCACCCCCTTTCTACTACCAAGACTATCCGAAAAAAGAATATATGCAAAACTCTTTGTTTGAAAGATTTTCTACCTTTGAGAGCTTCTGAGGTTTTTCGTATAATGAAGCCGCAAAGGAGGTCTATGCTATGCGAAAAAAGATGATTGCAATGCTATTTGTGCTGATATTGACATTAAGCGGCTGTGCTGATGTTTCAACAGCCCCCGAAGAAAGTGATAATTATGAGCTTGTAACGGAAACAGAAGCCGCCGCCGAAACAGAAAGCACAGAAAGCAGTTCTTTCTCGGAAAGTAAAGAAAGTGAAAGTGCCAAAACGGATACTGAGCTTGAAAGCAATGCCGAAGTTACAGAGTATGAGCCTGTTGAAAGCGAAACTTCAAACCAGAACGAGCCTGTATCGCAAGGGGATAATCAAGTATCTGAAACAAAACCTGCGGTAACGGAAAGCAGCTCTGCTCCTGTCGAAAAGTCAGAGAAAACAGAGCCGCCTGCGGAGATACCACCGCAGACAGTCCCCGAAGATACAAAGCCTAAAACCGCCTATGATTATGAATTTGACATTGAAACGGTCAAGGAAGATTGTATCGGCATTGGTCTGGATATGGGGCTTGCATTAGACAGCTCACTCACTCCGAGTAATTCTACTTGGTGGAAACCTGTAACGGCATCACAGAACAATCAGGGCGACGCATTAAAGCAGAGCCTTGAACGCTATATCACATTCCATACTGTCGAAAATCTCGGCGCATACGGAATTGATGAAATCACAGCTTTTAATATTTATTGCGAAGCAAGAGGAAACGGCAGCTACTCGATTTATTTCCTCTTTGCGTGAGCAGCTATCAGGCTTTTCCCTCTGTTCAAAGACAGAGGGATTTTTTATGCCCAAAATCAAGAAAGGACGGTTTAACAGCCTATGAAAACTAAGTTTACAAAGAAAGGCAGGCGTATCCTGTCGGCGGCTCTCTGCTTGCTGATGATGATAACAGCTCTGCCGATGTCCGCCTTTGCGTGGACGAGCGAGGAAGGTAAAAGCTGCACATCTTCCTTTGGCGATTACTATGTCGGCTCTGACGGCGAGTATTACCGAAGCAAAGCGACCTATTCTTTTATCGTTTATGACAGTAAAGGCAACATTACCGTGCAAAGCATTAACGCAGGTAATGCCAAGCGAAAATATCTGATGACAGATAATAGCGGAACACATCAGGTTTACTGCGTGGAGTCTGGCGTTGATTTCAACACGGGCAATTCCTATGTGTCCAAAAGCGGAAAGAACAGCTCGTATTTTCAAAACCTGCCGACTGACGCTCAGTTCGGTATTATGATGGCTTTGATGTACGGCTGGCACGAGGGTAAGTCCTCTCCCGTTGCAGGCACAAATGCAGACGATTACGCTTTTGCAACCCAGACAATTATCTGGGAATATCAGCAGCAGCTCCGCACAAGTCCCTCAAACCGCCAGAGTGCAAACGGGATTGACGGGGACACTTACTACTATTCCCTGAAAGGCAGACCCGCCGAGAAATGCTACAACTGGATTTTGTCGCAGATGTCAAAACACTATACCATTCCGAGCTTTGCAGCAAGAAGCCAGAGCAATGCGGACACCTACACGCTGAAATACAATCCCGATACAAAGAAATACAGCCTGACGCTTGAGGATACCAACAACACATTGTCCGATATTAAGTTTTCCGCAAGCGGTATTTCCGTAACAAGAAGCGGCAACAAATATACTTTTACGAGTGATAAGATGATTACTTCTCCCGTAACAGTATCGGCACAGAAAAATGTCAATCTCGATTGCGGAGAAATGCTTATCTGGGGCTGTGTTGGTAAACAGACAATGGTTTCTGGAGCTTCCGACCCCGTATATTTCTATCTTAAAATCGACACGGAAACCTACGGCACAGGACAGATTAAAAAGACCTCTGAGGACGGTGTTGTGTCTGGCATTAGCTTCAATATTTCTGGAAACGGTGTAAATAAAACCGTTACCACAGGCGCAGACGGTACGGTAGATGTTCAGCTAATGCCGGGGGTTTACACCGTCACAGAGCAGTCCATTGACCGATACGAGCCGCAGAGCGTTCAAAGGGTAACGATTGTAAGCGGTCATACTGCTACCGTAACCTTTAACAACACCTTGAAGCGTGGCAGTCTGGAGATTATCAAAAACTCTGAGGACAATCTTGTGGAGGGTGTGAAGTTCCACCTTTATGGCACATCTCTTTGCGGCTTGCCCGTTGATGAGTATGCTGTTACCGATGAAAACGGTGTGGCAAGATTTGAAAATGTCCTAATCAGCGGCGAAACACCTTACACCGTAGAGGAAGTAGATACGGCTATTCGCTATGTTGTTCCCGAAAGCCAGACAGCTCCTATTGAATGGGAAAAGGTTACAAGCCGCAGCTTTACGAACATTCTCAAAAAGTTCAATGTGACCGTGACGAAATCCGATGCGGAAAAAGGCACGGCACAGGGCGACGCTTCTCTTGCAGGTGCAGTTTACGGCATTTATAAAGGCGAAGAACTGATTGACACCTACACTACGGACGAGAACGGGCAGTTTACAACAGACTATTATATCTGTGATGATGATTGGACTATCCGAGAAATCAGCCCGTCCGAGGGCTATCTGCTCGATACTACAATTCATCATATCGGCGCAGAGCCAGAGCTTTATACCGTAGAGCGCAACAGTACCGCAAACGATGTGACTGAGCAGATTATCAAGGGCAATATCGCCATTATCAAGCACACCGATGACGGAGAAACCCAGATTGAAACACCCGAAACGGGAGCAACCTTTGAGGTTTATTTGAAAGCCGCAGGCAGTTATGACGCAGCAAAGGAAACCGAGCGAGATATACTCACCTGTGATGAAAACGGCTTTGCTCAGACAAAGGATTTGCCTTACGGTGTTTATGTCGTGGAGCAGACCTCTGGGTGGGAAGGTCGAGAGCTGATGAAGCCTTTTGAGGTATTTATCAGCAAGGACGGTCAGACCTACCGCTATCTTATCAATAACGCTAATTTTGAAAGCTATATCAAAATCGTAAAGAAAGATGCGGAAACAGGTGCTACCATTCCGTATGCAGGCGCAGGCTTCCAGATTTACGACCCCAACGGTGAGCTTGTAACAATGACTTTCACTTATCCCGAAGTGACAACGATTGATACCTTTTATACCACAGCAGACGGTTATCTCATTACGCCGCAGACTTTGGAATACGGCACGGGATACTCCATCGTGGAAGTGCAGGCTCCGTATGGCTATGTTCTGAACTCCGAGCCTGTCTATTTTGATGTAACGCAGGACAGCTCTGCCGAAGAAAGCGGCATTACGGTCATTGAGGTAGTTCGCTCCAATATGGCGCAGAAAGGCACAATTACTGTTTCCAAATCTGGTGAGGTGTTCACTTCCGTTTCTGAGAATAACGGAATGTATCAGCCCGTATTTGCAGTACAGGGGCTTGAAGGTGCGGTTTATGAGATTACCGCCGCCGAGGATATTTATACTCTGGACGGAACGCTGAGAGCTTCTAAGGGAGAGGTTGTTGACACTATTACCACAGGCACGGACGGAACTGCAAAATCCAAAGAGCTGTATCTGGGCAAATATGAGGTCAAGGAAATCACAGCTCCTTACGGAATGGTGCTGAATGACGAAATTCACGCTGTCGAGCTTGTGTATGCAGGTCAGAATGTTGCTGTTACCGAAACCGAAACGAGCTTTTACAATGAAAGGCAGCGTGTGGAAATTGACCTTGTAAAGAGCCTTGAAACAGACGAAGCCTACGGTGTTGGCAATAACGGTGAAATCTTTGATGTAACCTTTGGATTGTATGCAGAAACAGACCTTACCGCCGCAGACGGTACGGTTATCCCCGCCGATGGTTTGATTGAGATTATTTCTCTGGACGAAAATGGCAAAGGCACGGTCAATAGCGACCTTCCGTTCGGCAGCTACTATGTAAAAGAGCTGTCAACCAATTCCGCCTATCTGCTGAATGAGCAGAAATACCCTGTCCACTTTGAGTACGCAGGTCAGGACACGGCAGTTGTTCATCTTTCCGCAAATGACGGCGAAGCCATTGAGAATGAAATCATTTACGGCTCGGTAAGCGGTCTGAAATCCGATGAGGACGGAAACGCTCTGGGCGGTGCGGTCATCGGTATCTTTAAGACAGGTACAGAGGAGTTTACAAAAGAAAATGCTATCCAGACTACCACATCAGCTGATGATGGTAGTTTTTCTTTTGAAAAAGTGCCGTATGGCACTTGGGTAATCCGTGAAATTGAAAGCCCGACAGGTTTTGTACTCTCCGAGGAAGAAATTGCCGTAACTGTCGGCAAAGTTGATGAGGTCGTGGAAATCGAGCTTGTGAACTACTTTATCAAGGGGAATATTGAACTGACTAAGGTTGACGCAGATTATCCCGACAATAAGCTCACAGGTGCGGTCTTTGAGGTGTATGCCGATACAAACGGCAACGGCGAATTTGATAAAGACGATAAGCTGTGCGGCGAAATGACTGGGCTTGAGGGCGGCGGTTATCAAATGACTGAGCTGCGCTACGGCAAGTATTTCGTCCGTGAAAAAACAGCTCCAGACGGCTTTGTGCTTGATGATGGCGTGTACGGCGTTTCCATCGAGGAAAACGGCAAGACCTATACCGTAGAAAACAAAGCAGGCGTTGGCTTTATCAATGACGCACAGAAAGGCTCTCTCAAAATCGTAAAGACTTCCTCTGACGGTAAAGTTGAGGGCTTCTCTTTCCGTGTGACAAGTGCTGACGGCTACGACCAGACCTTTAAGACAGACAAGAATGGAGAAATCTTTATTGAGGGCTTGCGTATCGGTGAATACACCGTGTCCGAAGTCAGCGACTCGGCTTCCGCAGGATATATCCTTCCCGCCGACAAACAGGCAACGGTTAAAACAGATGCTACAACCATTGTTGAGATGCACAACGAGTTCAGGGATACACCCAAAACAGGCGATGACTTTAATCTGGGTTTGTGGGTAAGCCTTGCGGCTGCTTCCGTTATCGGCGCAGGACAGGGACTATTAAAAGTCGGCAGCTCTCTTGTGCCGTTTATCAATAAGTTCCCACGCAACACAGAGCTTTACAAGCTGATGACTACCAAGTTCGGGGAGGTGTAAAAAAGAGGGCTTGACGGTGTTCGTGTCGAATTTTGAGAAACTCAAAAGAAAACTCGTGTATTTTAATGTTAAAAAACAAGCAAAAATCATTGATATTTACACGAATATGTGCTATACTATGGTTGAGCCGTAAGGAGGGTCGCTATGTATAGAAAGATTATGAGCTTCTTGGAAGCGTGGAAAGAAAACGAACACCGTAAGCCCCTGATTTTGCAGGGAGCAAGACAGGTCGGAAAAACCTACTCGATTTTAGAGTTTGGGCGCAGCCACTATGAAAATGTGGCATACTTCAATTTTGAAACAAATCCAAAGCTGAACGAAACCTTTGAGGAAAATATCAGCCCTGATTATCTGATACCCATTTTATCGCACATTGCAGGTCAGACGATAGTAAAGGAAAAAACGCTGATAGTATTTGACGAGGTACAGCTTTGCGAACGGGCTTTGACTTCTCTGAAATACTTTTGTGAGGACGCTCCAGACTATCATATCGTGGCTCTCGGCAGCTTGCTGGGCGTGGCGGTAGGTAGGGCGAAATTCTCTTTCCCTGTGGGCAAGGTCGATATGAAAACCTTGTACCCTATGGATATGGAGGAATTTATGCTGGCTTTAGGCGAGGACGCTCTGGTAGCGCAGATTAAAAAGTGCTTTGAAACCGATACGCCGATGCCCTCTGCCCTGCACGATGCGGCAATGCTGCTTTACAGGCAGTATCTCGTTGTGGGCGGTATGCCTGAGTGCGTTTTGCAGTTCAAAGAGACAAAGGACTATATCCTTGTACGCCACACGCAGGATACCATACTGGCAAGCTATCTCAACGATATGAGCAAGTACAACAATGTGAACGAAATCAAGAAAACAAGGCTTGCCTATGACAACATTACCGTACAGCTTTCAAAAAAGAATACCCGTTTTCAGTATAAGCTGATAAAGAAAGGCGGCAGAGCTTCCGAGTTTGAAAACGCTATTGAATGGCTCTGTCTGTCTGGTATCGTTTCACAGGTGTATAAGGTGGAGCAAATCAAGAAGCCTTTGGAGAATTACCGTGATATTGATGCGTTCAAGATTTATGTTTCCGACTTGGGACTGCTCTGTGCAAAGAAAGACTTAGCGGCAAACGATGTCCTCTATATGGTTGAGGAGCTGAACGACTTTAAGGGCGGCATGACTGAAAACTATGTCGATGTGCAGCTTACCATAAACGGATATAAGACCTACTATTGGGAGTCCGAGCGTGGAGCTGAGATAGATTTTGTCATTCAGCGTAACGGTCAGCTTATCCCTATTGAAGTAAAATCGGCTGACAACACCAGAGCAAAGAGCTTAAAGGTCTATATGGAAACCTATAAGCCTGCCTACGCCATCAAGCTCTCTGCAAAAAACTTCGGCTTTGAGGACAATAAAAAGACAGTTCCCCTTTACGCCGCATTTTGTATCTAAAATCAATCATATTACAAGGATAACGCTCACAGAAAATGTGGGCGTTATTTTTTATGCCAACAAATTCTACCATTCCAATGCAGACAAAAATTTCAAGATAAGAAAGGACGAAAGCCTATGAAAGATTATAAGAAAATCATCTGCCTTACCGCCGCCGTATGCCTGTTAGGTACGGCGGCTTTTTGCGGCTATCACATTTACGACCATTATGCACACGAAGCCGAGCAGACCGAAGTCTTTGAAGAAATTGCCGCAATCGTGGAGCCGGCGCATACAGAGGACAATAATGCCCCAGAAGTTCCCTTGACTGAGGAAGAAAATGTCCTTACGGAGTACGGCGAACTGTTTTTGAAAAACACAGATATGGTCGGCTGGCTTTCCATTTCAGGCACAACCGTCAATTATCCTGTGATGCAGACGCCGAATGAGCCGAACTACTATCTGAAGCGCAACTTTGATAAAGAATACAGCGACTTGGGAACACCGTATATTCAGGAAAATTGCGACATTACGAGCAGCGATGACCTTATCATTTACGGTCACCATATTAAGGGCGGCAAGATGTTCGGAGCTTTAGAGGATTACAAGTTCCAGAGCTTCTATGAAGAACACAAGACCATTGGTCTTGATAAAAAGGACTAACCCTCTCGTTATACGGTACAAGCAATCGCTCATATATTGAGAACGAGGGAGGTGTTGGCGGCTGAAGCATAGAGAGTTTGTATATATCGGCGACCCTGTTCCAGAATTGAATGAGCAGGAACACGCAAAGTTCCTATTAAATGTTCAGAAGTCAATCCTTTTTTCCCTTGAGAAACGAGGCTTGTTGACGGGAACTCAAAGAGAACGCTGCTTGACTGCACTTGAACAACAATACAGCCGAAGTCAAAAAAGTGAACGCCGAGCTTGATTGCTTGGCGTTTTTACATATATAAGTGTAAATCAAAGATTTGCACATTCGACATCTCTCAGAGATTTTCCTATAATGCAAATACAGTAAGCACGGTTTACTGGGAAAGGAGTTTTCAATGAACAGATATGAACGCTTAAACGAAGAACGCAAGATAATAGATACAAGAAAGCGTGTGGCTGCGTATTGCCGTGTTTCCACGGATAATGAAGACCAAGCGAATTCATTTGAAAGCCAGCAGCGCTATTTCAAGCAGTATATCGAGCGCAATCCAGACTGGGAGCTGTATGAGATTTTTGCCGATGAAGGCATTTCTGGAACGAGCACAAAAAAGCGTAAAGAGTTTAACCGAATGATAGCCTGTGCAAAAAACGGCGACTTTGACTTGATAATTACGAAAGAGATTTCCCGTTTTGCGAGAAATACGCTCGACAGCATATATTACACCCGTGACCTCAAAAAACACGGCGTCGGCGTTATCTTTATGAATGACAACATCAATACTTTAGACGGCGATGCGGAGCTTCGCCTTGCCATAATGTCCTCGATAGCACAGGAGGAAAGCCGCAAGACTTCCGAGCGTGTCAAATGGGGACAAAAGCGCCAGATGGAGCAAGGCGTTGTGTTTGGGCGCAGTATGCTCGGCTATGATGTAAAAGACGGAAAAATGACCATCAATGAGGAAGGCGCAAAGATTGTACGCCTTATCTTCCATAAGTTTGTGAACGAAGGAAAAGGAACTCATGTCATCGCCCGTGAGCTTCGGGAGGAAGGCATTTTGCCTTGTCGTGTTAAGGAATGGCAGAATACCGTTATTCTCCGTGTTATCCGCAACGAAAAATACTGCGGCGACTTGGTGCAGAAAAAGACCTATACGCCAGATTTTCTCTCTCACGAAAAGAAATACAATCGAGGTCAGGAGGAATTTGTGATTATCAAAGACCATCACGAGCCGATTGTATCCCGTGAGTTGTTTGAAGAAGCAAACCGTATTTTAGATGAGCGTTCCCTTTCACAAGAGGGCAAGGCGAAGCACAGCAACCGCTATCCGTTTTCGGGTAAAATCAAATGCGGACATTGCGGCGCAAGCTATGTGGCAAGATATAAAACCAGAAAAGACGGCAGCAAATATAAGGCGTGGCGGTGTCAGGAAGCGGCAAAGCACGGAAGCCCCCATACTGACAAAGCGGGAAATCAAATCGGCTGCACGGGAGCAAGCATACGCAATGAAGATGCGACACATATTATGTTCCTTGTAACAAAGGAATTAAAGCTCAGACAGACGAAAATCACGAAAAATCTTACTTCTATTATAGAGTCCATCATCGCTATGGATACGACAGGCACAGATATTGAAAAGCTGAAAACCCAGATTGCAACTATCGAAGATAAGCGTACAAAACTGATTGACATTTATATGTCTGGGGATATAAGCAAAGATGAATTTTCGGCGGCACGGTCTAAGTGCGATGCTGAAATTGCCGAGCTGCAATCGGTTATCGACAGTATCGACAAGCAGCAGGCTATGATTAGACAGCAGCAGGAGCTTGTGCAGGAAATCAGAGATGCTATCAACGAAATTGTCTGCGGCGTGGAATACGATGATGAGTTTTATAAGCATATATTAGATAAAATGGTAGTCAATGATAAGGACAACATTGATGTATATCTGAACTTGCTTCCCATGAAATGGAGCTATACGGTTGCAAAAGCGTCAAAAAAAGCGTTAGCCCCTGAACGGAACATTTCAGGGGCTTCTGTACCGATATCGTTAAGTATCCCTGCCACCTCCCTGTACGGCATCGAGCAGCGCTGAGACAGATATCTCAGAGATGCTCCGATCTCACCATGCGGACCTCCGTACTGGGAGATGATGAACTTGGCCAGTGCGGGATTGGGATTCTTTATATTTATCGGATATTCAAGTCGCCGTTCATAAAACCACATACATCAGCCCTCCAGTTCCCACGGCCAAGGGTCGTTTATCCATGCCCAGCCATGTTCAGTATTGTTGTCAAAAGCGGTCAAAGGACCATACATCATTTCATAATCTGCCTGGAGCTTTGCATACTCTTTCTGCAGATCGGCGAAATAATCCAGCGCCATCTGGTTTTGTGGATGTGAGTCCAGGAAAAGGGTAAGATCATAAAGGGCAAAACCTGTTTCCTGTATCTGCCTGATCAATGTGTTCCTGTTCATTTTTTCATGCCTCCTGTGAAGGGCAGGTCAAGCTCTGGAAAGACGGTCCCTGCCTGCAGCGCTCTTTCAAGGGAGTAGGTGGTCTTCCATCGCTGAAAAGGTACATACGCCATGGCCAGAGGAAGGCTGCCCAGATACATGCTGTCAAAAGATCCGCCGTTTTCACCATGGTTTCCCGGATCCTGGGGAATATCCGGAGTCTCCGGGCGGCAGCCGCAGTCCGGGCATGGCTCGTTCCAGTCGTTGTCTATTATTATAGGCATTCCTATATAAGGGTCATTTATCAAGATAGATCTCCTTTCTGCTGTAATATATTTCATATTATGAAAATACAACTGCCGTTGTGAAATGGACACTTGAAAAAAAATACGAATTTCATTATTATATGTGTAGTAAAAACGACAAATTTCTGCGAGAAAAGATATTCTTAGCGACATTTTTATGACTGCAGCGTATATCATATGAAGGGGGAAATACTGCGTTGAACATATGGGGTAAAAAGAAAAACGGAGACCTTCAGGCGGCTGAAGCTGCCGAAGAGTTAGAGGTCAGAAAAAACCACAAAAGGGATTTCCTGATATTCCTGAGCGTATTTATCGTTACGACAGCCATTGCGCTGGCACTGCGAGAGGTCGTTGAAAAAAAATATGACACCAACATGGCTATCTTCTACATACTGGGCATAATACTGGTAGCCAGATATACTGACGGATATGTATGGGGAGCCTTGTTCGATGTGCTTTCAATCCTGAGCGTAAATTATTTTTTCACATATCCGTATCAGGGTTTCAATCTGACCATCGAAGGGTATCCGGTGACATTTGCTTCCATGCTGGTGATATATCTTATCACCTCGGCCATGACCACAAATATGAAAAAACAGTCGATGATACTGGCTAAACAGGAAAAGCAGCTTATGGAAGCGCAGAAGGAAAAAATGAGGGCCAATCTTTTGAGAGCCATTTCCCACGACCTGAGGACGCCTCTGACCGGGATAATAGGAAACAGCGAATCTTATCTGCGAATGGAAGGATCCATGACCGATGAAGAGAAAAGGACCATAGTAGAGAACATTGAAAACGATGCCTCATGGCTGCTCAACATGGTAGAAAATCTGCTTTCAGTTACAAGGATCAACAATACGACAGCAAAGGTGACTAAATATATCGAACCTGTGGATGAAGTCGTATCCTCTGCTGTGGCAAGATTCAGAAAGAGGTTCCCAGGCGCTGAACTGAGAGTCTTTCTGCCGGACATAGTGGTCATGGTGATGATGGACGCCATGCTCATAGAGCAGGTACTCATAAATATACTGCAAAACGCCTACACCCATGCAAAGAGTGTAAAACCTGTGGAACTGCGGGTAACAGAAGATGACAAGAGGGTGTGGTTCTTCATAAAAGACTACGGGATCGGAATAGATGAGAAAAAGATCGAAACGATCTTTGACGGTGAAGACTACCTGAAAGATCAGGATTCAAAAGCCGACGGGCACAAGGGTATGGGCATAGGACTTTCAATATGCAAGACTATCGTCTCGGCCCATGGCGGCGATATCAAAGCGAGAAATCACAATGAAGGAAGTGAATTTTACTTTTATCTGCCAAAGGAAAAGGAGGAATGATCATGCAGCAGAAAATCACTGTACTTATCATAGAAGACGAAAAGAGCATATGCGATTTCATGGCGAAAACGCTGAACACAAATGATTACAAGACGATCACCACAGGCAGCGGCAAGGAGGGTATGGCCATCCTTACATCTGCTCTGCCCGATCTTGTGCTTCTGGATCTGGGACTGCCTGACATGGACGGTATTGATGTGATAAAGCAGACAAGAGAATGGTCAAGCATACCGATCATCGTAATTTCCGCAAGGGTGCAGGAAAAAGAAAAGGTAACAGCCCTGGACGCAGGGGCGGACGACTATATCACCAAACCTTTTGGTACCGACGAACTCCTGGCCAGGATAAGGACAGCCATAAGGCACAGCAATAAGCTTATTGATGATAAAGTCAACGGCAACAGACCTTATTCTGCCAGGGGGCTTTCCATAGATTTTGAAAAACGCCGGGTTATGGCTGACGGAAAGGAAATACATCTGACCAGGGTGGAGTATAAGATAGTTTCCATGCTTGCCAAAAATTCCGGAAAAGTCATAACATACAAAGCCCTGACAGAGCAGATATGGGGACCTTATGCGGATGACAACAACAGGATCCTGAGGGTGAACATGGCCAACATAAGGCGCAAGCTGGAAAAGAATCCGGGAGAGCCTGAATACATCTTTACTGAACTGGGCGTAGGATACAGGATGCTGGAGGACGAAAACCTTTAAACATGCTGTACATGCCTGTTTTGGTATACCGTTACAAAATTTTGACCTTTTTGGTCAAAATTTTTTTGTCTCAAACTTAAAAAAGCCCTGTTTTATATCTGGTTTTTATGTTAATATAAATAAACGGACATCGTATATATCCGGCGAAAGGGGATCATTTCTAAAGACATGGTATTCAGTACTGTTGAGTTTATCTTTATTTTTCTGCCTGTTTTTCTGATATTATATTTTCTGGTACCTGTTCAATACAGAAACCTGCTGCTCTTTGCAGGCAGTGTGGTCTTTTATGCTGCGGGAACCCTGGACAAGCCCGTATATATACTTATATTGCTGCTGTCGGTAATAGTCAATTTTGCACTTGGCAGGATGATACAAGACAGCAGCAAGCCTAAAAGGATACTCACCGCAGGCATAATATATAATCTTGCGTGGCTGGTGATATTCAAATATGCAGATTTTATAATAGAAAACATCAACCATGCCGTCCAGAGCCTGGGAGGCGGTCAGGCGGTGCAGCCATTGAACCTGCTGCTGCCGGTCGGCATCAGTTTCTATACATTTTCCAGCATATCATACCTTATAGATGTCTACAGGCATGATATAAAAGCTGAAAAAAACCTGATAAACTTCGGGACATATTTCACCATGTTCCCAAAGATAACCACCGGGCCTATCACACGGTTTGAGACCATAAAAAGAGACCTGAAAAACCGGACAGCTTCAATGGAAAGCCTGGATGACGGCCTCAGGACTTTTGCTCTGGGCCTTGGATTCAAGGTTTTGCTCGCCGACAGGATAGGGAGCTGCTGGAGCGACATACAGGCTGTAGGGTTTGAGAGTATATCCGCTCCTGTTGCATGGATGGGTATTTTCGCTTACAGTTTCCAGCTGTATTTTGATTTTTACGGCTATTCTATGATGGCCATGGGACTTGGACGCATAATGGGCTTTTCCATTCCTCAGAACTTTGCTCATCCATATGAGTCACTGTCCATGACGGAATTCTGGCGCAGGTGGCACATGAGTCTGGGAAGCTGGTTCAGGGATTATGTTTACATACCCCTGGGAGGCAACAGGAGGTCAGTTCCGCGGGTTTATCTGAACCTGCTGGTGGTGTGGGCACTGACGGGCATATGGCACGGAGCAGGATGGAATTTTGTCATATGGGGACTGTTCCTGTTTGCATGCATTGCCATAGAAAAGGCAGGGCTGAAAAGGCTGCTGGATCGTGTAAAGCCGCTGGGACATCTGTACATGTTTTTCATGATACCCCTGTCATGGATGATATTTGCCATAACGGATATAGACAAGCTGGGCATATATGTCAGCAGGCTGTTTGATTTTGCAGGGACAGGGAGCGACACGGTCTTTGAAGGCGATCTGGCTAAATTCTGGGGCATGTATGGAGTGCTGATGCTGATATGCCTGGTAATGAGCTTATCAATACCGGAAAGGCTGTTCGCCAAGATAAGGAATACTATTTTCGGAACAGTCATACTGTTTGTCATATTCTGGGCTTCTGCTTATTTAATATATCTGGGCCTCAACGACCCGTTCCTTTATTTTAGATTTTAAGGTGGCGTATGAAGAACATAATAAAATACTCATTTTCAATCTTAATAATGATTTCTTGCATAGTGGTGTTCACTATAATGTCTTTTAAGGTACTCATAATCGATAAGAGCGGAGAGAGCACGCCGCCCGAAGACGGGCCCCAGGTATCAGATGGAGACGAAACGCCGCCTGGGGACCAGGAAAATTCCGGGCAATCGGGACAGGCAGAGGTTTCAGGACCAGAGAAGATCGATCCTGCCGATGCGCCGTTTACTGCCACAGACAGCTCATATCTCAATGACGCTCTGTTCATAGGAGATTCCAGGACAGTGGGTCTGAGAGAATACGGACAGACACAGGGCCCTAATTTCTTTGCCAACACAGGAATGAATGTGTACAATGTCCGGGACAGTTCCGTGAATGTGCCGGGAGTCGGCACAGTTACCCTTGACAGTCTGCTGTCGTCAAAGAAGTACGGAAAGATCTATGTCATGCTGGGGATAAACGAACTGGGATATAACCGTGAAAATACGGTCGTAAAGTATGGCGAACTCATAGACTGGATAAAGGAAAAAGCTCCTGACTCCCTGATCTTCATCGAAGCAAACCTTCATGTTGCCGCAGGCCGTTCAAATACTGACGAAGTGTTCAACAACAAAAATATAAATGATTTTAACAGCAAGATCTCGCAATTTGCCGACAATAAGAGAGTGTTCTACATTGATGTGAACGAATTGTTCGACGATGCCAACGGGGATCTTAAAGCTGAATGTACCAGTGATAATACTCATGTTCTGGGAAAATACTATGTAGAGTGGGTGGACTGGATATTGACAAAGGCCATCCTGCCGGAGCAAAGCGATACGGAGGTGTAGAAAAATGAAGAAATTGCTTGTTGTAGTTGACTATCAGAAAGATTTTGTGGATGGTTCCCTGGGATTTTCCGGGGCTGAAAAGCTGGAAGGCCCCATTGGGGAAAAGATAAAAGAATACAGAGCGCTGGGCGAAAATGGCCAGATAATATTTACCATGGATACCCACGACCTACATTATATGGATACTCAGGAAGGAAAACACCTTCCTGTTCCGCATTGTATTGACGGAGAGGACGGATGGCAGCTTTACGGCAGTATCGCCGGGCTGAAAGATCCGGACGATCTGGTATTTTCAAAGCCGACTTTCGGATCCTACGAGCTGGGAGAATATCTCCATAAAAACGCCGGTCAATATGAGTCTGTTGAATTTGTCGGAGTGGTCACCAACATATGTGTGATCTCAAATATAGTGATCGCAAAAGCTGCCATGCCCGATGTGCCTATCCATGTGGATGCCCGGTGCGTGGGCAGCAACGACCCTGCGCTCCAGGAGGCGGCTTTTGATGTGATGGGCTCGATACATGTAGAAGTGAAGAGGTAGCAGCATATGCCATATTTGAATAATGCCGCAGTTACAGTGGAGAAGCCTGCATCTTTCAAAGATGCACCCGAAGCAGCACCGGGAGAGGCGGCTCTTTCGCTGGCTGGACTTTTCAGGACAAGAGCAGATAATATCTTGTTTACAGACAGCGGCACATCTGCCATCAGGGCGGCAGTAAAAAGCTTTATAAAGCCCGGAGATCATGTGATATCAACAGACGGAGAGCACCGGGCAGTCCTTGACGCTCTGGCTGAGGCCTGCAGCGCAGGTAGCCGCGTCACCTTTATTCCCCTTAACGAATACGGAGTACTCAGATATGATCTTATAGAAAAGGCCATAGAGCCTGATACCAGAGCGATCATATGCTGCCATGGCTCGGCCCTTACAGGTAATGTAACTGATCTTGAAAGAGTAGGTGCCATAGCACGCAAACATGGGTTGATGGTCATCGCCGATGGAACGCAGACAGCAGGCGCTGTTCCTGTCAACCTTGAGGAACTGCAGACAGATGTGTTTTGTTTCAGCGGACATAAAAAGCTGATGGGGCCTGCGGGGACAGGAGGCATATGCCTGGGTGACGGCTTTGCAGCAGATCACGGTATTTCAGAGGGTATAAGATGTCCGTCACGACAGAAACTGGGACAGCTCAAGGCCTCTGTTGATTTCATCCTTGAAAAGGGCATATACGGTGTAAGCATATTTCCTCACAGGCTTGCCAAAAGATTCTTTGAGTCGGTAAGATCAATGAAGGATGTGACAGTATATGGAGATTTCGGCACAAATACGAGAGTGCCGACAGTGTCGCTGAACATCAGGGGATTTACGCCTGATGAGATAAAGGAACATATGAGGAAGAACCATATCGCCATAAGTTCCGGCGACTGTTCCTGTCCGAGGCTTACGGAGTCGCTGGGGATAGGAAAAGAAGGCGTTGCCCGGTTCAGTTTCGGCTATTTTAACACAAGGATGGATGTGAACGATGCCATCTGGGCCCTTATGGAGCTTCAGGGCCTTGACGATCTGTATTATCTGGCATGAAGCTGATAAAAATAACGGATAGCAAAAGAACCACTCAGACGAGCGGTTCTTTTAAATATCATTCCGGTTTTGATATCTCATCAAAGAGAAGCTGCATCCTTTTATCGAGGATGGCGCTGGCTTCGGCACATGCTTTCAGCTCTTGATGGACCTGTGGGGAAAGTTCTTTTTCTTTTTTGTATCTGAGCTGATGCTCAAGGCTTGCCCAGAAATCCATGGCGACAGTTCTTATCTGTACTTCTACGGGCACATATTCACAGCCGTTAAGCAAAAAAACAGGAACTGCGATCACGAGGTGGAGACTCCTGTAACCGTTGGGTTTTGGGCTTTCTATGTAATCTTTTTTCATTATGAGCCTGACATCGTTCTGCTCAAGCATCATGTCGGCCATCGCATATACATCGTCGATGAAATTGCACACTACACGGATACCGGCAATGTCAAATATATTTTCTTTTGCCGAGCTGATAGATACCTCTTTGCCGTACCGTATGAGTTTTTCTTCGATACTTTCCGGAGATTTTAAGCGCCTTTCCATGTGGTGGATAGGGTTATAGTCGTGCCTGACGGCAAAGTCTTCACTGAGGATCTCTATCTTTGTCCGGACCTCTTTGATAGCTGCCCGATAGGCATGCCTGAATGTTTCAAAGCCCTGTTCATCTGCAAGATGGCATGAATTTGACACTGAAATATACCCCCAATATTTTGTTTACATCATAATTATACTCGATTATAATTTAAAAAGAAAGGGTTTCACATGAAAAACATATTACTTGGAAATACAGGAATCAGCGTAAGCCGTCTGGGCGCAGGCGTGCTGCCCATGGGACCGAATCAGCGGAATATGGCCGTTGAAGAAGGGGCTGCGGTGGTCCGTCATGCTTTGGATGCGGGCATCAATTTCATAGATACTGCTCAGTATTACAGAGCCTATCCGTATATACGGCAGGCTCTCGCCGGAAGAAATGACGATGTGGTCATATGTTCCAAATCCCTTGCTCCTGATCATGAGGGCATGGCGGCAGCCATTGAGGAAGCCCGCAGGAATCTGGACAGAGATGTCATTGAAATTTTTCTGCTCCACGAAGTGAGGGCAGGACAGTTTGAGCAGAGGCAGGGAGCATGGGACTGCCTTTGCGACGCCAGGGAAAAAGGTATCGTAAAGGCTGTAGGGATCTCTACCCATGACTGTGATGTTACAGCCCTGATGGCACAGGAAAGCCAATGTGATGTGGTCTTTACACTCATAAATTATGCAGGTCTGGGAATCAGAAAGGGAGACGGCCCGGCAACAGCGGCGGAGATGGAAAGGGCCATCTCCGCCTGCCACCGCAGCGGAAAAGGCGTTTTTTCCATGAAAGCCTTCGGTGGCGGCAACTTGACTGCCCAATATCAGAAAGCTCTGGGATATGTACTTGGCGTAAAGGATATAGATTCTGTGATGATCGGGTTTTCCGGAACAAAAGAGGTGGACGAGGCGGTCGCCTTTCTGGAAGGAAAAATGCCGGCAGGCTATGTTCCGGACATTTCGCAAAAGAAAATGTGGATAGAAGAAGATAGCTGTGAAGGGTGCGGAAACTGTATGAGAGTATGCCAGTCCCAGGCGATCTTTTACAATGAAAGGGGACTTGCGGCCATAGATAGCAGCAGGTGCCTCACATGCGGTTATTGTGCTCCTGCATGTCCGGTGCGGGCGATAATCCTGATCTGAAAAAACTGTTTTTTGGGAGAAAAAAACAGTTGAAAAAAACAGCTAAAACAGTTAGACTATTTTTTGCAGGAGTTTGACCATGAAAAAAAAGATCGCATTTATCTTAACACTTATATTGATGTTCACCCTTGTGGCCCAATCATCCTTTGCCTATGCTTTTTCAAGCAATTCACCTTATACAGGAGAGACATATCAGCACAACGACCGGTTCAGCGACAGTATAGTCGTCAACGGTATCGATGTCTCCCAATGGCAGGGAACGATCAACTGGGAGAAGGTGAAAGCTGACGGGATAGACTTCGCTATCATCCGCGCAGGCGGGCGCTTTTTTGTGAGCGGGGGCCTGTATTTTGACGACAATTTTTATCAGAATATCAAAGCTGCTCAGGATGCCGGGATAATGGTCGGTGTATATTACTTTTCACAGGCTGTAACGACGGCAGAGGCGCGTGAAGAAGCAAACTGGGTGCTGGATTACATAGAAGGGTATGATCTGCAGCTTCCTATCTATATGGATTATGAGATGTCCAGCGATCCTTCCGGCAGGATAAACAACCTGTCAAAGGCCACCAGAACAGCCAACGCCAAGGCCTTTTGCAGCGTCATAGAAGCGGCCGGATATGAAACGGGAGTATATTCAAATCTGAATTTCCTGAACAATTCCATTGACGGCGCTCAACTCAGCGGTCTTTATAATATGTGGGCTGCCCAGTATAATTACCGCTGCCAATATGCCAGCGACTATATAATGTGGCAGTATTCATCGGATGGTTCTGTGGATGGGATAAGCGGGCGGACCGACATGAATTTCATGTATCTGGAAGAAAAGCCGGCGGCGACTCAGGCAAGATCCATTGCAAATTGCCAGATAACCGTTGCTGAAGCAGTGTATGACGGTGAAGCCAATTACGAGCCTGAGGTCACGGTAACATATAATGGGGCTGAGCTGACAGAGGGAGTAGATTATGAACTGGGATACATAAACAACAGAGAAGTGGGCACCGCCTATGTCTATGTTAAAGGTACGGGCCAGTATGCTGACTACCAGACTGTTGCGTTTGAAATCTATGAAAGCACTGGTATAACCGACGGACAGGTGACAAGCCCTGTATATACATTTGACAGGTATGTCACCGGCGTATCCCTTGAGACGGCTGCGGCGGCATTTAAAAATAATATTACCGCTTCGCCCGGATACACATACAAGGTACTGACCCAGAACGGAACTGAAGTCACATCCGGAATCATTGGAACCGGAATGCGGGTTGCAGTCTATGACGCCAACAACGAGAAGGTCGGCGAGGCCACCGTCGTCGTCCGGGGTGACAGCGACGGGGACGGGAGGTGTGGATTGTCTGACTTGCTCAGAGTGAGGAAGCAGATAATGGCGCTGGAAAAATATAGCGGAGCGCAATTCAAAGGCCTTGATACGAACGGGGATAATTCGATCGGGCTTGCTGATCTGCTGGCTGTAAGAAAGCACATAGTCGGAATACAAAAATTATGACTGGCGAGGATTATTGAAAGATGAAAAAAAGGTTGACAATTTTTATTGTGATCATGACGATGATATTTGGTACAGTTTCTGTGCAGGAGGGATTCGGTGCTACGGTAACACCAAGCATGTCCGGTGGGTCATGCACAGTTGGACAGAATGTGACAGTTACATTAAGTTATAGAGGCAGTTCTCTTTTTGCTGCTACCGCAACATTAAACTATGATTCATCTGCGTTGACTTTACAAAGTGTAGGCGGCAATGTGACAAGTCAAAACGGTAATAGTTTTTTATTAGAAACAAGTACACTTGGCGCAACATCAATGTCGGCAACATTTACTTTTGTGACTAAAAAAACAGGCAACTTTTCTATTCGTGCCACTACTACTGAGGGAATGACATATGATGAAGAAAGCTTTTCATGCGGAACAGTTTCCGCTACCGTGAAAGTAAGTGCAGCTCCGTCATCATCCGGCAGCTCTGGCGGCTCCTCATCTTCTGGCGGCTCCTCTTCTTCCGGCAGCTCATCGAGCGGCGGTTCATCCCATACCCCGTCATCCGGCACCAATGGACGGGGAGATTTCAACAGCTCAAGTGTAGTCGAACCAGAAACAGAGCAGGAAGAAGAAGCTGATCCGTCAGAGAAGCCTGAGCAGATCGAGGTTACGGTAGGCGACAAGACATATGTGATAGTAGAGGACCTGACCGATAAGGAATTTCCTGAGGGATTTGCGGCTGAAGACGCCGGCTATGGTGAGTATGACTGGCCTATACAGATCGCCAAAAGCGAGGCGAGCCAATACACACTGATACTGCTCATGGACCCGGAAACAGAAGAAGAATCCTGGTTTTTCTATGATGAAGAAACAGGTACGATCACATCATCCAAAACAATAACGGTTGCAGAGACTCTTGAATACGAAAGGCTTGCAGCGGAAGCAGCCGAGCCGCAGGATAACACGCTGACGATAGCTTTAGGTGTTGCTGCAGGCGTATTTGCTCTGGCATTTGCAGGATTAGGTGGATATAACATATACACGAGAAAGAAATCAAAAGATATGTTTGAATAGGATAGATCAGCAGCCCCCGAACGGGGCTGTTTTTTTATGAAAAGAAAGCGAGACAGGCTGATCAGCTATGGCAGAAAACGAAATTCCCGCCTTGCGCCTTTTTGCAGGTGCATACGAAGACATGCATATGGACAAAAAAGTCAAAATCAAAGCCCCTGCCAAAAAAACCTCGGGATTTTTTGACAGGGGGCAGGCAAAATCGTATTCTTCGTCACTCCGGCAAAATTCAAGATTCTGTCAACGGAGAGCTTAGGTATGCCGCATTATCAGCTGCAGCCTTGCTGCATATCCGTAGACTGACCGGCCTGCAGACAGCTCATCACAGGCAGCATATTGCAGACTGCGCCGCTATTCCACATGATTGTGGAGCAGCTTGTGTTCCTTGCCTTTGAGGAGCCCATCGTATAACGAGAGAACGAACGGGTTGTCACTGGAAATCTTGATCTGCTTTTCGTCATCGATGTCATACAGACCTTCGGCACGGGCATCCTTTATCTTAGGGAATACGGGTACAGGCTGTCCTCCGCCGGCGATACAGCCGCTTCGGCAGGCCATGACTTCGACAAAATCAAACTTCATCTCACCGCTCCTGATGCCATCCATTACGATAGCGGCGTTTTTGAGGCCGTTGACAACTCCGATATGTACCTCGCGGCCGGGGAGGGTGACTGTGGCTTCCTTGATGCCGTCGTTACCTCTGATGCCTGTGAGCTTTATCATTTCAAGATCATCAGGATTATAACTGTCTATCAGCTGTCTGAGGACAGCTTCCGTTACACCGCCGGTAACGCCGAATATGGCGCCGCCGCCAGAGGACAAGCCGAACGGCATATCCATGGCATCCGGTTTTATCTGGGCAAGGTCAATGCCGGCTTCTTTTATCATCCTTGTGATCTCAGTGGTGGTGAGCACATAATCAACATTCTGCTCGCCATCCGTGTAGTGTTCAGGTCTGAGGATCTCGGCCTTTTTAGCTGTACATGGCATGATAGATACGACAACGGTCTTTTTCTTTTCGGAAGAAGTGTCCATGCGGGATTCTTCTTTGAGCACAGCTCCGAACATCTGCTGAGGTGAACGGCAGCTGGATATATGTTTTTTCAGGTCAGGGTATTTTTCTTCGCAGAATTTTACCCATGCAGGGCAGCAGGATGTGAACAGAGGCAGATCACCCTCCTTTATCTTTTCCACCAGCTCGGCGGCTTCTTCAACGACCGTCAGGTCAGCGCCGAAGTTGGTATCGTAAACCTGATCGAACCCCATAAGCTTTAAGGCGGCCACCAGTTTTCCGAGGGCATTTTCGCCTTTCGGCAGGCCGAACTTATCGCCTATGGCGACCCTTACAGCAGGTGCGATCTGTACTACGACCTTTGTGTTCCTGTCTGCCAGAGCTTCCCATACAGGATGGATATTCTGATTTACCGTGATAGCGCCTGTAGGGCATACCACACGGCACTGACCGCAGCCCACGCAGGCGGTCTCCGAAAGAGGACGGCCGAAGGCTGTGCTGACGCGCATCTTGCTTCCTCTGTTGACAAAGTCTATTATGCCCAGGCCCTGTATTTCCGCGCATGTCCTTACGCAGTCTCCGCAGAGGATACATTTATTAGGGTCGTAGACTATGCAAGGAGAACTGTCGTCCAGCGGCAGCACAGGTTTGTTGTTCTGGAACCGCACATAGTTGACTCCCAGCTGGTTTGCAAGTTTAAGCAGGATGCAGGCACCGTTGGTCCTGCATGTGGTACAGTCGGTGCAGTGGGAAGCCAGCAGCAGTTCCAGTATCATCTTTCTGTGGTGCTGGAGCTTAGGGGTGTTGGTGTAGATCACCATGCCGTCTTTTGGTTCTTCCGAGCACGAAGCGAAAATCTTGCCTCTATCGTCTTCAACTATGCACATCCTGCACGCTCCGTAGGTGGAAAGCTCAGAATGATAGCAGAAGGTAGGAAGCTCGATACCGGCATTTCTTATGACGGTCAGCACATTCTTTTCATTTTCAAAAGGGACTCTCCTGTTGTTTATGGTCATGTATTTCATTTCAGTGTTCTCCTCCTACCATTCAACATGTATAGCGCCGAAAGCACAGGAACTCTCGCATGCTCCGCACTTGATACATCTGGTGTTGTCGATGACATAAGGCTCTTTGATCTTGCCTGAAATTGCATCAGCAGGGCAGTTCTTGGCGCATTTGGAACAGCCTTTGCATCTTTCAGGGCTGATAACGAAGCGCCTCATGGCCGTACATGTATGGGATGCGCAGTGTTTGTCCACAACATGCTCCAGATATTCTTCCCTGAAGAGCTTCAGTGTGCTCATGACAGGCAAGGCTGCACTCTTTCCGAGACCGCACAGGGCTGTTTCGGTGATGGTGACCGCCAGTTCTTCCAGAAGATCCAGATCTTTTTCGGCACCGTTGCCTGCAACTATCCTTTCGAGGATCTCCAGCATGCGCATTGTGCCTTCCCGGCAAGGTACGCATTTTCCGCAGCTTTCTTTCTGTGTGAAATTCATAAAGAACCTGGCGACTTCTACCATGCAGGTGGAGTCGTCCATGACCACCAGACCGCCGGAACCGATCATGGCGCCCATTTTCTTAAGGGAATCGAAGTCCAGGCTTATGTCGAGCTGAGGCGTGATAAGGCATCCGCCTGACGGACCGCCTATCTGGACGGCCTTGAACTTGCCGTCGTTTTTGATGCCGCCGCCTATGTCAAAGATGACCTCTCGCAGGGTGGTACCCATAGGAACTTCGATGAGGCCGGTGTTCTTGACGCTTCCGGTAAGGGCAAAAGCCTTGGTGCCTGGGCTGTTTTCCGGACCTATGGATTTGAACCAGGCAGCTCCGCGGTTTATTATCCCCGGAACATTGGCATAAGTCTCAACATTATTAAGAACAGTAGGCTTGTCAAAGAGACCGTGCTCGACCGTACGAGGAGGTTTTACTCTCGGCATTCCGCGGTTTCCTTCGATGGAAGCCGTAAGGGCGCTTCCTTCACCGCAGACAAATGCGCCTGCTCCGCGGTTGATATGTATTTTAAACGAAAAGCCTGAGCCTAATATGTTATCGCCCAGCAGGCCGGCTTCCTCAGCCTGCGCTATGGCATTTTTGAGCCTGCTGATGGCAAGAGGATATTCGGCTCTCACATATATGTAACCTTCCTGAGAACCTGTGGCATAGGCGGCTATCATCATGCCCTCAAGGACACGGTGAGGGTCGCCCTCCATTATGCTCCTGTCCATGAAAGCTCCCGGGTCGCCTTCATCGCCGTTACATACTACATAACGCTGTTTTTCAGGCTGGCGGGCCACCTGGCTCCATTTGTATCCGGTCTTGAATCCGCCGCCCCCGCGGCCTCTGAGGTTTGATTCGCTGACTTCGTCTATGACCTGATCCGGTGTCATGGAAAACAGGGCCTTGATCAGGGCCTGATATCCGCCGGTGGCGATATATTCCTCAATATGCTCGGCATCTATGCGGCCGCAGTGTTCCAGTACGACACGGGTCTGTTTTTTGTAGAAAGGTATGTCCTCCTGGCGGGCATATTCGATGCCATCCTGTTTATATAAAAGTTCTCTTATTATGTCGCCGTTCTTGACGGTCCGTTCATATATGGCTTTGCAGTCATCGACGGATACCTTTGTATATAGTATACCAAGCGGCTCGATCCTCATCAGAGGGCCCATTTCACAGAATCCGTGGCAGCCGCTCTTTTTAATGGTGAAGTCATCAAGAGATTCAGGTGCTATACCGTTTTCGGCAGCCTCCCTGATGGCGTCTGCGATCTTATGGGCAGCGGCTGAGGCCTCAGCTTCCAGGCCATGTCCCGGCAGTTCAGCGCATGCGATCTCAGGTTTAAAGTCTATCTGTACATCAGGATCATCCTTGGCAAGCTGGCACATCCTTTCGTAGATCTCTCCGGAACCTCCGGCCAGACAGCCTGTTCCCGCACAGATAAGGATACGGCACTTGCATGCGTCTATCTTTGTTTTGGCTATCTTAGATACCTGATTTAATGTTTCTATGCTGTTAATCCTCTGCATTTACTCTGCTCCTCTCAGCTCCTCAATGAGCTCCTCCGCTGATTCCGGCGTCATTGCCGGATAAACCTTGTCATTTACCGTTAAAACCGGCGCAAGTCCGCAGGCCCCAAGGCAAGATACGGTTTCCACAGTAAAGAGCATATCATCTGTGGTAGCTTTGTCCTCGGACAATCCCAGAACGCTGTAAAGCTTCTCAAGGATAGGGATAGACTTTCTCACATGACATGCTGTGCCGTCGCATACCTTGATGACATATTTTCCCTTGGGCTCAAAGGAAAAATTCTCGTAAAAGGTGGCGACACTGTAAGCTTTAGCTTCAGTTACACCTATTTTTTCTGCTACATAAGACAAGAGCTCGCCCGGCAGATACCGAAGCTCGCTCTGGATGTCCTGTATGATAGGGATCAGAGACGATGGCTCGGCTCCATGGAGAGCGATCACCTGATCCGCCGTATCATAGTATTTCTGCTCCAAATTTGATACCTCCTGCTGTAAAGTTCTTAGATTTAGCCTTGATAATTTATTATATAAGCAGGAAAGAGAAAATGCAATATACCTTTTGAGGAAATATTAACAAATGAGAATTTTGACGAAGTCTGAACCTGCTTTATAACCCGTAATAAGAGTGAAGGAAAACGGCGCATACCGGTATGCACGCAAGGGAGATCAAAGTCGTCAGAGCGATGATCTCAGCTGATAACAGTGAGTTCTTCTTTTCCATCATGGCTATGGCTGATGTTACCACAGCAGTCGGAAATGCAGAAGCGAAAATAATGGCAGTCTTTACCGTATCTTCCACCGGGAGCCTGTCCATGATCAGGAAAAAGATCACCGGTACGGCAAACATCTTTACAAGAGAAAGTATCAGCAGGTCTTTATTTTTGGCTATGCGCTTGATGTTGCTGTCGCCAAGCTGCATACCTACTACCATCATGGAAAGCGGAACGGTTATATCGCCTATCAGCGATACAGTTTCGTTTATCATGTTCGGGAGTTTTAGACCCAGTACGAGCATTGCTACCGCCACAAGTGAAAATATCGTAGACGGATTGCAGAATGTCTTGATAAGTTTTTTAAAGCTGAACTTGCTTGAGCCCGCATTCATGTTGAGGATAAAAGGACCTGCCGAGTACATATATACGGTGAGGCAGATATTATGTATCACCATCAGATATAATATGTTTCCTCCAAATACAGCGTTGGTTATGGGAAAACCCATGAACCCGTTGTTCACAGTAGAAAAGGAAAGGATGTAAACACCCAGGTCCTCAGACGGCTTTACTCTCATGATCTTTTTAAGGAGTATATAGCCGACTAGAAAGAGAACAACAAAAAATCCGATACCGCAGAGGAGAACTTCCACAGTGGCGGATTTCATATCATCGTTGAATTCGTTGGCTGTTACCGATGATAATATCATGCATGGGGTCGTAACAAACATCAGCAGGTCTACAAAATATTTGTTGGAAGACGACGGCAGGATGTCCGACCTGTTCAGGAAGAACCCCACGCCCATTATTAAGAAAATTGATGCGATCTTAGATAAAATTGTAACCATAATGCCATTATATCATCGCCGCATATGTGCTGCAAGGACAAAGTATACAAAAAAGGACAGAAAATGCTTAATTTTCCCCGTAAAACCCCTTGACAGGCAAAAAGTTTCAGATATAATTTATATGCACGGGAGTTTAGTATTTCTAAACTTGAGGTTTATTATAACGAAACGGCCGTCAGATCTGTGCCGCCGTTTCAGACGGGATCGGAGAAAACATGGAAATAGGCTCTAAGATAAGAGAATTGCGGATATTGAACGGGCTTACCCAGGAAGAACTTGCTGACAGGAGCGAGCTCTCCAAAGGATTTATTTCCCAGGTGGAGAACGATCTGACATCGCCGTCCATATCCACACTGGAGGATATACTCCAGTGCCTTGGCATGACCATAAGTGAATTTTTCGCAAAAGAGGCGGAAAAGGTGCAGGTGGTGTTCGGCAGCGATGATTATTTTGAAAAAGTCGATGACGAACTGGGAAACAAGACAGAATGGATCATCCCCAATGCCCAGAAGAACATGATGGAGCCGATACGCCTCACTCTGGGTCCCGGCGGAGAGACATATCCTGACAATCCCCATGAAGGCGAAGAATTCGGATATGTCCTGAAGGGAGAAATAACCATAATACTGGGTAAGGAAAAATACCGGGCCAAACATGGAGAGTCTTTCTACTATGTTCCGGATAAAAAGCATTATATAACATCAAAGAAAGGAGCGGAGATTCTGTGGGTGAGCACCCCGCCGAGTTTCTGACATGATATGGCACTGATAGAACTTTTGGATATTTCAAAGTCATTTGACGGGGAACTGGTCCTCGATGAATTTAATCTGAAGATAGAAGAAAATGAATTCATAACTCTGCTTGGCCCTTCCGGCTGCGGCAAGACTACCACCTTAAGGATACTGGGCGGATTCGAGAAGCCTGATACCGGAAAGGTGCTGTTCCAGGGCGAGGACATAACCGACCTTGCGCCCAACAAACGGCATATCAATACGGTCTTTCAGAAATATGCGCTGTTTCCCAACATGAACATTGCGGAAAATATAGCCTTCGGACTCAAGATAAGCGGCAAGAGCAAGGAATACATAAACGACAAGATAAAATATGCCCTCAAGCTGGTAAACCTGAGCGGCTATGAAAAGCGCCGGGTGGACTCCCTTTCAGGAGGACAGCAGCAGCGTATAGCCATAGCCAGGGCCATCGTCAACGAACCGCGGGTGCTGCTCTTGGATGAGCCTCTGGGAGCCCTGGATCTTAAGCTGAGGCAGGAAATGCAGTATGAACTTATCAGGCTTAAAAATGAGCTCGGCATAACCTTCCTTTATGTTACCCACGACCAGGAAGAAGCCCTGACAATGTCCGACAAGGTGGTCGTCATGAACCAGGGCTATATACAGCAGATGGGCACGCCTGAAGAAATATATAACGAACCTGAAAATGCTTTTGTTGCCGACTTTATAGGCGACAGCAATATAATAGACGGCATTATGCTCAAGGACAGGGTCGTAAAGATCTGCGGATGCGTGTTCCCTTGCATTGATGAGGGATTCGGAAATAATACGCCGGTGGATGTGGTGATAAGACCTGAGGATATCGTGATAGATGCACCTGGAAAAGGTACCATCGACGGAGTGGTGACCTCCAATGTGTTCATCGGTGTCCATTATGAGATGTGCATAGAGGCCGGCGGCTTTGAGTGGCTGGCCCAGAATACGGTAAGCTATCCTGTGGGTACAAAGGTTTCCATGAGGGTCATTTCGGAAAATATACAGATAATGAACAAACCTCAATCTGAAGATGAGGAGGCGCTGGCTCTGGATGAATAAAAAGATTTTCAGCGGGCCGTTCCTGATATTTATAATCTGCGGCACCATAGTGCCGCTGGGGGTCATTGCCTTTTACGGACTGACCGACAGGAGCGGCAGTTTCACATTTGACAATATACTGGCCATAGCTACGCCGGAACACCGGGAAGCGCTGCTGCTGGCCCTGGGGCTTGCCCTGGTGAGTACCATCGTGTGCTTTGTGATCGCTTTTCCGCTGGGGCTGATATTAAAAGACAGCAAACTGGGCAAGAAGGGATTCATGGTGTTCATCTTCATACTTCCGATGTGGATGAACTTCCTGCTGAGGACCATGGCCTGGCAGGTGCTCCTGGAAAGAAACGGGGTGATCAATCAGGTGCTGGGATTCTTTGGCATACCGGCTCTTGAGATCATAAATACTCCGGCTGCCGTGGTGCTTGGTATGGTATATGATTATCTGCCGTTCATGATCCTGCCTATTTACAACGCCCTCATAAAAATAGACAAGAATGTCATAGAAGCTGCCTACGACCTTGGAGCCAGCTTTAGGCAGGTGCTTTTCAGGATAATGATACCCCTGAGCGTACCTGGGATAGTCAGCGGAGTGACCATGGTTTTCGTGCCGTCCCTGACTACATTTGCAGTATCTACCATGCTGGGAGGCGGAAAAGTCAATCTGATAGGAAACATCATAGAGCAGGAATTTACCACCAGCTCCAACTGGAATCTGGGAGCCGGTCTTTCCCTTGTTATGATGATCTTTATCGTCATCAGCATGGCCTTCATTGAAAAATTTGACAGGAACGGGGAGGGTAATGTGATATGAAGAAAGCTTTAAAAGCCATATATCTGGCCCTGATCGTCATATTCCTGTATCTGCCCATAGGCACTCTGATGGTCCTTTCTTTCAACAGCGGAAAATCAATGAATGCCTGGGTCGGTTTTTCCCTGGACTGGTATAAGGAGATGTTTGAGAGCGAGATGATAATGGACGCTCTGGGCAACACTCTGACCATCGCTTTCTGGGCGGCGGTCATATCCACCATAGTAGGAGTGCTGGCATGTCTGGGCCTTAATGCCATGAAGGAAAAGAGCAGGACTTTCCTTATGGGGCTCAACAACATACCGCTTCTTAATGCCGACATAGTGATAGGCATATCGCTCATGCTTTCGTTCCTGCTGTTTGGCATATCGCTGAACTACGGCACAGTGCTATTTGCCCATATAACATTCTGTATACCTTATGTGATACTTTCTGTAATGCCAAAATTCCGGCAGCTTGAGAATCACACATACGAAGCAGCCCTGGATCTGGGCGCTTCACCGGCTTATGCATTTTTCAAAGTGGTGCTGCCGGATATAATGCCGGGGGTCCTTTCCGGGTTCCTGCTGGCATTTACCATGTCGGTAGATGATTTTGTCATCACCCATTTTACCAGAGGGGTGGGCATCAATACCCTGTCCACGCTGATATACAGCCAGGTAAGGGTAGGTATAAGGCCGACATTGTATGCGTTGTCAACGGTCATATTCGTGGCCGTATTGATAATATTGATAGTAGTCAACATCATCAGTAACAGGAGAGAGGAAAAGAGGATATGAAAAAGATAATTGTTTTGCTGCTGATAACTGTCATGGCAGTTGGACTGATGGCAGGCTGCGGCAGCCAGGAAGCAGGAGGAGAAAAGGGAACTGTTTATGTGTATTGCTTCGGCGACTATTTTGACCCTGAGCTGGAATATCAGTTTGAGGAAGAGACCGGCTATGATGTGGTGATAGACCTGTTTGACACCAACGAGGAAATGTATCCGGTGATAAAAAACAATACTGCCCAGTATGATGTAATCTGTGCCTCAGACTATATGATCGAGAGGCTGATAAGCGAGGATCTGCTTGCTGAGATAAATTACGACAATGTGCCGAATGCTTCCAATATCGCAGATAACATCAAGCCTTTCATGGAAGAATTTGATCCGGGCATGGTACATTCGCTGCCTCATACATGGGGAACATATGGCATAATGTACAACAAGACAATGGTAAACAGTGAGATAGACTCATGGGAAGACTTGTGGGACACTCAGTACAGCGGCCAGATAGTAATGCCGAATTCCATGAGAGAAGGCTTTATGATAGCTGCCAAACTCCTTGGGTATTCCATGAACACCACCGATGAAGCCCAGATCAAAGAGATGACAGACAAACTGATCGAGCAGAAACCGCTTGTATACAGCTTTGACAACGACAGCGCCAGAGAAAAGATGATAGGAGAGTCGGCGGCACTGGCCGTGATAACCTCAGGAGAAGTACTTTATTCCAAGGAATACAATGAAAACCTCGAATATGTCATTCCAAAAGAGGGAACAGAGGTATGGACCGACTGCTGGGCTATCCCTAAGACAGCCCAAAACCAGGAAGGCGCTGAAGCATGGATGAATTTCATGCTGGACGGAGAGGTTGCAGCTACAAACTTTGAATACCTTACCTATGCTATTCCTAATACTCAGATAGCCGATCTGGTGGATGAACCGGTGCTGAACCCTACGGCAGAAGAACTGGCCAACTGTGAGACCCTTAAAAACCTGGGCAGCGAAGCAGATGATATGTACAGCTCATACTGGAAGACCTACAGAGCCGACTGACAGGACTGACCCGTACCTGAGGGTATGGCAGGCAGGCTGACAGGCCATTGAAAAGTTCATGTAACACAGTGATTAAGAATTTCTTACGATTCCGCTAAGAAAGTGTTAATTTTTGACGCCAATACGGGACAAATCGCCAAAATATGATAGAATTGCAAGGTGTGGGTGACCACACCTTGTTTATTGTTGGAGGAAATATGGGAATAAAAAAAGAAAAATTCGGAGACAGAAAAGACGGCATATGGGTAAAAGAAGCGGACCCGATGCATATATTCGTACCTTATCTGTATCCCAACAGAGCCGACAGCGAAGCATTTATAAACGAAAGGATCGATCTTGAGAATGTTAACCGCTATCTGGCAGAAAAGAATAAAGATATAGATGATGACCCTTATAAACTGTTTCATGTGATATTGGCGGCCATAGTCAAGACGCTGACATTAAGGCCTAAGATGAATTATTTCATCAAGGGATACCGTACATACAAGAGACCTACCGTTACCCTTGCTTTCGTAGTGAAGAAAAGATTTGCCGATGACGGCAAAGAGGCGCTGGCTTTTGTTGACTTTGATGAAACTACGACCATTGATACCGTGAAAGAAAAGGTATATGCAGAGATCAACGAGTGCAGGAGCGACAAAGTGGACAATTCGACGGCAGGGATGGGGTTCTTTGCCAAGATGCCAAGATGGATGCTGCGTATAGCAGTATGGATATTGCACAAGCTTGACTTTTACGGCAAAGTACCGGAATTTCTTGTAAAGACCGACCCCAATTATGCGTCAGTCATGATAAGCAATCTGGGGTCCATCGGCTTGAAAGCCGGTTATCATCATCTTTCCAACTGGGGTACAAACTCTATCTTTGTAGTAATGGGAGAAAAAAAGGTAAGGCCTGTATACGATGAAGAGGGCAACATGACCATGAAAGAGACATTGGATCTGGGACTTACATTAGACGAGAGACTTGCCGATGGCTATTATTATTCAAAATCAGTAAAACTGCTCAAGCATCTGCTGGACAATCCGCAGCTGCTGGAGCGTCCTGCGGGGGAGGAAGTAGATTATGACAAAAAATGAAAACATGAATGTTAAAGCACCGTGGATAGACCATCTTGACGGCATACCTGCACATCTTGATTATTTTCAGGGGTCAATGTACGACAAGATAGCAGAAGTGTCCGAAAACTATCCTGATTACATTGCTTATGATTTTATGGGCGGAAAGGTAAAATACAAAGATTTTATTTCTAAAGTGGACAAGTGCGCAAGAGCGCTGGCCGGAATAGGCGTTAAACCTGGAGAAAGTGTTACTATCTGCATGCCTAACGCCCCTCAGGCGGTCATAATGTTTTACGCTGTGAACAAGATAGGTGCCATAGCCAACATGGTACATCCTCTGTCCAGCGAAAAGGAGATAGAATTTTGCCTGAAGGAATCATCCAGCGTAGTATGCCTGACCCTTGACCAGTTTTACGGCAAGTTTGAGAATATCAGGGAAAATGTCCACCTGCGCAACCTGATCCTCACCAGCGTAAAAGATGTCCTGAGTCCTATAAAAAGAAAAGGATATTATCTGGTGGAAGGGCGCAAGATCAAAAAGGTACCTGCCAATGCTGAGATAATCTGGTGGGAAAAATTCCTGCTGGACGGCAAAAAGTACCATGGACCGTTCCATGTGGTGCGCAAGGCTGAAGACCCTGCAGTCATCCTTTACAGCGGCGGCACTACGGGTACACAGAAAGGGATATTGCTTTCAAATCTTAATTTTAACGCCCTTGCCCAGCAGATCGTGGCCACAAACCCGATGTACAGGCCGGGGGACAAGATGCTGGCTGTAATGCCGATCTTCCACGGATTCGGGCTTGGTGTCTGCATCCATTCAATGCTTGCCAACGGCGGCAGGTGCCTGCTGATACCGAGGTTCAATCCGGAAAGCTATGCCAAACTCCTCAAAAAACACAGGCCAAACTTTATCGCAGGAGTCCCTACTCTGTATGAGGCGCTGCTCAGGATAAAAAGCCTTGACAGAGTGGATCTGTCATGCCTCAAAGGTGTATTCAGCGGAGGAGATTCTCTGTCCATAGAGCTTAAAAAGCGTTTTGACAAGTTCCTGAAAGATCACAATGCCAGCATACCGGTAAGGGAAGGCTACGGCACTACAGAGTGCGTTACTGCCAGCTGCCTTACACCGGTCAACAGGTACAAGGAGGGCAGCATCGGTCTGCCGTTTCCTGACACTTTCTATAAGATCGTAAAACCTGGTACCGAGGAGGAGGTTCCTTACGGTGAAGAGGGAGAGATCTGTCTCTCCGGCCCTACGGTGATGATAGAGTATATCAACAATCCTGAAGAAACGGCCAACACCCTGCGCCGCCATAAGGACGGCCTCAAATGGATCCATACCGGAGACCTTGGCATGATGGACGAAGAAGGTTTTGTATATTTCCGCCAGAGGATCAAGAGAATGATAATCACCAGCGGATATAATGTGTATCCGTCCAGGATAGAAAACATCCTGGATGCCCACGAACTGGTCCACATGAGCTGTGTCATCGGCGTGCCGGATCCGTACAAGATGCAGAAAGTGGTGGCATTTGTGGTACTCCGTCCGGAAGCAAGGGTTTCCAACGAAGAAGCTACGCAGATCCTCATGGAATACCTGAAAAAGCATGTTGCCAAGTATGCTCTTCCTGCTTCCATAGAATTCAGGGAAAGCCTGCCTAAGACCCTTGTGGGAAAAGTGGCATACAGGATCCTGGAGGAAGAAGAGCTTAAAAAATACGCGTAGAAAAAGACATTGTATATAAGCCTAACAGAACCTAAAGGCACCCTCGGTTACGACCGAGGGTGTTGTTTATTGTCTATGTAATCGAGCCCTTTGGAGGTGATCTTCGTTCCGCTTCGGCCCTTTTCAACGGTTATCAGGCCCTTTTCTTTAAGATCCTGTATGGCCTTGCGGAGTTTTCCATCGCCAAGCAGGAGACCTTCACTGTGGAGCATGTTCAATATATCCGGGCGGCCAGCTCCTGCGCCGGTTACGGCTTTTTCCGCGAGGAAACGGAGTATCATCTCACTGACCATATCTGCGCCGGACAGATGTTCAGGACTATCGCTGTTGTCAGCCGCCTTTTGACGGCTGAAAGTAAACGATGGGAAGGAATGAAGCGCCTTAAAATATATGGCCACATTTTCCAGCTCCCTTACATTGCCGGGCCAGTCGTGATCATGAAGGAGCTTTAGCTGTTCCGACGTAAGCCTGTCGTAATCCGGACCGGCGAAAAGCCTGAAAAGGGACAGAATATCCTCCCTGCGCTCCCTCAGAGGCGGGATTTCTATTGGAATGACGCATAGCCTGTAGAACAGATCCCGCCTGAACTGGCGTTGCTGTACCATTTCACGCAGATCACGGTTGGTGGCGGTTATGATGCGCACATCCACATCTATTATCTTATCTCCGCCTATGCGCATGATCTGCTTTTCCTGTAGTACGCGCAGCAAGCGGGTCTGCATGCTCGGCGATATATCGCCGATCTCGTCTAAAAAAATGGTGCCTGTATTTGCCTGCTCAAATAGACCTGCCTTGCCGTTTTTGTGGGCGCCGGTAAAGGAACCGGCCTCATATCCGAACAGTTCGCTTTCCAGAAGCGATTCGGATAGAGAAGAACAGTTTATGGCAAGGAAGGGCTTGTTTTTGCGGTGAGAATAGTTGTGTATGGACTGGGCGAACATTTCCTTGCCTGTACCGCTCTCGCCGTAAAGCAAAATTGTGTAATCGGTAAGGGCTGCCTGTTTGGCTGTGTCTATGCACTGATTCATTGCACGGGTATGGGAGACGATATTATGAAACTGGTATTTTGCATATGTGTTCTTTTCCTTTAATTTTTTTGTCAGAAATGTCTCCGATTCCCTTATGTTCTGTTCGTTGCGCAGAGATATTATGCATCCCAGACGGCGGTTTGCCGAGTCGATGGACATGCGGTCCATCAGGTAGTTTGTGCCGTCGATGGTGACAAGCTGGTTGCGGCAGTCTTTTCCCTGAGGGTCGGGAAAACATCTCTCATCCGGATCAGGAAAAACTCCGCCGGGAAAAGTCCTTATGGCGTTGTCATTTTGGAATATGAGTTTTCCGTGAGAATCGAAGGCAAGTATTGAAAAGCCTGAATCTGACATGAGCTGGTTAAGGATGAGGTTTTTTATGTAGCTCTCGAGATAATTTGTATGAGAGTTCATGTTGGGCTGCGTAACGGTGTAAAGATATTTGATGAGATTGTTGTTGATCTCTTCGTTGCCGTCCAGTTCCAGCAGGTTCATTATCTTGAGCAGAGCGTCAAAATCTATCTTTCTGTAGCCTATATCTATGACATTCTCAATAAAATCCGGGACTATCTGCCGTTCGCCGGGAGTTACAGCATATCTTATCTTATTATATGCGTCCGACGCTTTTTTACTTTCATCGAAGGGGATGAGATTGAAGTGTATGCCAAGTCCGTATAGCATATACAGCAGATCGAGCGTAGTCTTGGGCGTATCGTTGACGACCAGCACGTCGGCGTCTTTGGGGATTGCCATGAGCTTGTCGAGATTGTTTTTGATTATGCTCCTGTTAAGCACAACGATGTTATCCGTCCGTGAAAGGTAAGGCTGCGCCGTATACAGCAATTTTTCACCGTTGAGCAGCACTGCGTCGGCCGAGATCAGGCAGCCTTTATCAAGCTGATTCAAAAAATAGCGTTTGAGGCGGATGTGGTCGGCGAAAATGTCTTTGAGAGAGCCTTCGATATAATCTATGGCGTTTCCGTTGCGTGTGTCGGTGTATATTATGGCTACTTCTTTCATGGTGGCGTCCGCCTTTCATCGTTTCTTTTGATTGTAATACAAACTTGGAAAAAAGGCAATAAACCGATTAAAACGGATAAAATTGTAATATAATGGGAAATTTCGGGCGAAAATTTGCCGAATCGGATGGTTTTTCCCGGAAATAGGGATGGCATAAATTTTGCTTTTTATATATAGTGAATGTAAATTATCGCAATTTTAGAGAGAGGAGATCAATAATGGAATATGGATTTATCTCAGTCATACCTCCGGTACTTACCATAGGTCTGGCCCTCATAACCAAGAATGTGTATCTTTCGCTGTTTGCGGGAGTTATCTCATCCTATCTGATAATCGACGGATGGAATGTCATGGCCGCCCTCAACGATACTCTTAACGGATTCGTAAACACGTTCACATCTACCAGTAATGTCATCGTAATGGGGTGCATACTGACATTGGGAGCCCTGACCTATATGTTTACCAGAACTGGGGCGGTGGACGGATTTGTAAATCTAGTGCTGAAGAAAAAAGGCCTTGTCAGATCCGCAAAAGGAGCCAACATCTTTACATTTATATTGGGATGTATCGTTTATACATCAGGCACACTGAGCACCCTTATAACGGGATCTGTCAGCAGGCCGATAAACGATGCCCTGAGAGTTCCCCATGAAAAAGCGGCTTACATAGTCGACACGACTTCAATGCCTGTTTGCCTGCTCTTTCCACTGAGCGGATGGGCGGCGATAATGATGGGAGCTCTGACTGCGGCCGGAATCGCAGAAGACCAGGCTCTTTCCGTACTTATCAAGTCGATACCGTTTAATATTTACGCGATCCTCGTGCTGGTAATGATACCGATCATTGCCCTTACAAGAAAAGATTACGGTCCGATGAAAGCGGCAGAAAAAAGAGCGCAGACCACAGGTTATCTGGATGACCCAAGGCACCCGGAAGCTCAGCATGTTGATGACCTGTTGAAAGCAGATGACGGCAAGACCAAGATAAAGGACGGCAAGGCCAGCTATCTGGTCGTTCCTCTGTTAGCTCTGATCGCAAGTATAATCGTAGTCCTTCTTGTTACAGGCGGAGGAAGCATAGTGAACGGCAACGGCTCACAGGCAACTCTGTGGTCACCGTTCGTGGCTCTTGTTGTACTCGGAGTGATGGTGGTCGTACAGAAAAAGATGAAGTTCAGCGAGTATCTCGATGAAGTATTCAAAGGCGCCGGTGAGATGGTAGGAATCGCGGCCATACTGATGATGACATATGCCATGGGAACATGCATATCAACTCTCGGCACCGGGAATTATCTGGCGGGAATGTTCAGCGCGGCTATTTCGCCGACTCTTTTACCTACGATCATTTTCCTGGTATGTTGTCTGATGTCCTTTGCCACAGGAACTTCCACAGGCACATTTAATATTATGATGCTGGTTGCCGTGCCTATGGCTATGGCCATGGACGCTAATCTGATCCTCACAATAGGTTCCGTATGGTCCGGCGCTTTGTTTGGAGACCATGCATCGCCTATTTCAGATACAACCGTTATGACTTGCGCCAGCACTGGATGCGATATAATGGATCACATAAAGACTCAGTTGCCATACGCCTTGACAGCGGCTGTTTTGACAGTGATAGCTTATCTTATTTTGGGCGTGGCTCTTTAAACAGGAGATGTTCTGATGTATGAGATTATCATAAGAAACGGCAATGTGATCGATGGAACAGGAAAGCCCGCCTTTAGGGCTGACATAGCCATCGACGGCGGCAGGATCATGGCTATAGGCGATCTGTCGGCATACCGGGGCAAGGATGAATATGATGCGGACGGAAAATATGTAGTTCCCGGATTCATAGATATACATACCCACAGCGACAAGACCCTTGAGACTTATCCAAGGGCAGAAAGCAGGATCTTACAGGGCGTTACAACGGAGGTGGGAGGAAATTGCGGCATATCGCCTTTTCCGATCAATCCGGAATATATCGAAGATCTTAAAGTATATGAAGGCGGCAATCTCACATGGAAATGGAATGACATAAGTTCATTTCTGGATTATATGGAGGATGTTGGCACGAGCACCAACTTCGGATGTCTTGCCGGTCACGGAAGTATCAGAATGGCGGTCATGGGCTACAGCGCAGATGAAGCGTCAAAAGATCAGCTTATGGCCATGAGAAAACTGGCTGCCGAGACGATAAGAGGAGGCGCTCTTGGGATCTCGTCCGGGCTTATCTATCCGCCTGGCTCATATTCAAATACTTCCGAAATGATATATGTCTTAGACGCACTGAAAGAAAACGGCGGATTTTATGCGACGCATATGAGGAACGAACGGGAAAATCTTGTGGAGTCGGTCCAGGAATCCATCCATGTGGCAAAAGAAGCAGGGGTTCCTCTGGAAATATCTCATCACAAATCATTGCATGCGCCGCTCCACGGTATTGCCGTAAAAGAAACAACAAGGCTGATAGAGGAGGCCATAGAAAGCGGTCTTGATGTGAAGTGCGATCAGTATCCTTATTCGGCTTCTGCCACAACGCTCAGTTCGGATATACCTTACTGGGCATTTGAAGGAGGCTTTGATGAGCTTGTTAAACGGCTTCGTGATCCGGCAACAAGAGCCAGGCTTAAAGAAGAAGCGGACGCCTCACACGAAGGACGCTGGCAAAATATCAGCGTGTCTTACCTGGCCAGTGAAAAAAACAAGTGGATGATAGGCAAGTTTGTCACTGAAATAGGCCAAATACTCGGAAAATCACCTGCTGATGTGGTCTTTGATCTTGTGGACGAAGAGCATAATCAGGTTAATGAAGTTGACTTTGGCATGAGCGAGGATGACATTGAGTTTATAATGCAAAAGCCTTATGTTATGCCGGGGTCTGACGGCGAAGCTTATTCTCTGGATTTTCCGGGACAGCCTCATCCGCGCAACTTTGGAACATTCCCGAGAATTATTGCTTATTATTGCAGGGATAGAAAATTGTTTACTTTGGAAGAAGCTATTAGAAAGATGACTAGTTTGCCGGCCAGCCGAATCGGCCTTGACGACAGGGGTGTCCTGAAGGAGCAGATGTGGGCAGACATCGTAGTTTTCGATCTTGAGAAACTGCAGTCTCTTCCTACATATGAAGAACCTAAACAGCCATGCGCAGGCATAGATCATGTATTTGTAAACGGTGTGCTTACGGCTGAAAACGGAAGGCATACAGGCGTCAGAGCAGGGAAGATAATAAGGCGTTAAGATTGCCTTTAATGCGTATGTTTGCCATCAAGGACAAAAGACTGCGACATCAAAGCCGCAGTCTTTTTTGTCGTGGCATGCAGGAACTAACTTTTTTGGATTGGGGATATTGCAGATCTGGAAGTAACAACAGACAACATAAAAGTTTCCATATATTTACATATCACTCTGGAGGTTATATAATAAGCGAAAGGAGGGGAATTTTATGGATTACAGAGAAATGACAAAAAAAGACATGGAGCTTCAGAAAAAGATGATAGGCGAATACAGCCTTCGCCTTGCAGCCCTGCCCGATGGACGGTTAAAGGGCAGGAGCAGAGGATGCGAGGTAGAATATTATAATGTCTGCGACAAGGAAATCTATATAAATCGCAGCAACAGGAAGCTCGTTGAAGAATTAAAGCTAAAACGGTATTTATGCACGGCCGTAGAAAGGATGAAAAACAATATACGCCTGCAGCAAAAACTTCTGGAAAAGTATATGCCTTACAGTTATGGTGCCATTGAAGAAACCATGCCGGCTACATATAAACTGGAACATATCACATATGGCGTGGAAAGCTGTGGCAGCGGCAGATGTGCTTATGACAGGAAAATCTTGGATGAGGACGGGAGAATGGGAGGTGAATATTGTATACATACCACTTCAAAGGGGCTCAAAGTACGCTCAAAAAGTGAAATGCTGATATGCGATCTACTTGATTTAGAAGGTGTGGATTACGAATATGAAAAGCCGCTCAAAGTGAGGATAAAAAGCGGAGAGTTGATATATATCCATCCCGATTTCACTTTCTCAAACACATATGGAGATGAGTTTTATTGGGAGCATATGGGTATGCTTGGCGACATACAATACCGGACAAAAGCTATAAAGAAGATAGAAACTTATATCGAAAACGGGATCATACCATCTGACCGGTTGTTCATAACCGGAGAGAGCCTCGACGGCAAGCTGGACAGCGGGGCTATAATGAGGACTATTGAAACATTGCAAAAGTTGTTATCTTGATGCGCAGGGATGAGGCTAACACAGCTGTTTTATCGGACGCCCCCAATTTAAGGTATCAGATGCCATGGATTTAATGCCACAAATAAGAGAAATATTTACTTTTGAGAAAGTCGTTCCACTGGAAATGATATTTTGCTTCTGACAGGTGGAGCATCTCCACCGGAAATGATAATTTGCAAAGGATCGGTGGAAGAAAAACTGCTGCATATCGAGAAATTACAGAATCAGGCGGAGGTTTTGACAAGTAAAGTTGTCAAAACCTCCGCCTGCGTTGATTTTTTGTCCACCTAAATCGGAAAGAATGCATATTTCCGGTGGAGTCGCTCCACCGAAAACTTAATTATTATGATATGGGGTGGAAAAATCCCACCGAAATCGTTCAATGTCGCCAAAGAGGGGTAGACCCCCTTGCGCTTTTTTCGGATAACCGCGCCCAGCGTCTCCGCGCCAGGGGGCATCTGTAACCGACCTGCGCATCAGTGCCGTAGCGCATCCACACCTTATGGCTAAGACAATAAGACTACAGTATGTGTATGAACTTTTCCCTTTCCGCTTCGATCTCCACTCTGTGGTGAGGGGTGCAGATACCGGGCGCACCGCCGGTATGAAGGAATATCACCTTTTCCCCCTTTCTTATACGGCCTGACTTGACCATCTCCACCAGACCGGCAAAGGCCTTGCCTGTATAGCAAGGATCGAGGATTATGGCTTCCTTTTCGGCCATATAGTAGATGGCATCGCGCACTTCTTTGCATGGATTGTTATATGCGCCGCGGTCATAATCTGTAACCAGGTCAAAATCTTTTGGATCGGCGGCAAAGGACAGTCCAAAAAAGTCAGCAACTCTTTCGTAATAGTCCAGGGCATGCTTTACTATATCGTCATACAGCAATATTGATATACCTGTAAGGTGGATCGGAAGATCCTCATTGGCAATGCCGGCGAACAGTCCCATATATGTACCCATGCTCCCGACGGTAGAGATGAGGCGGCAGCCCTCAAGGCCGGTGCCCCTGATCTGGCCGGCTATTTCCATGGCGCATTCATAATAGCCCAGAGCGCCTATCTCATTGGAACCTCCCATAGGGATAAAGTACACCTTTTCACCTTTATCCTCATAGGATGCGATGATCTCAGGCAATATCCGGTCATAGACCTTGTTGTCACTTACGCCGGCTTCAGGAGCTTTTATCCATACATCAGAACCCATGATACCGTCCAGCAGCAGATTGGCCGAAAGCTCGCCGGGATACTCGCCGATGGAGACGATAGCGCCTTTAAGGCCATATTTGTTGGCTACAGCGCAGGTCAGACGGCCGTGATTGGTCTGGACCCCACCTACAGTAAGCAGCATGGTGGCCTTGTTATCCATGGCGTCTCTGAGAAGATATTCCAGCTTGCGCAGCTTATTTCCTCCCATGGCCAGAGGTGTAAGGTCATCACGCTTGATATAAAGTTCTATGCCCAGGTCCTCGGATATACGCGGAAGATATTCGATAGGCGTGGGCAGATGAAGGAAATTTTCTTTTTCATGGTTTAAAAGCATAGGAAGTCCTCCTTTCGATGTTCCTATTTTCATTTTATCACAATCATGATATAATAGAAAAGAATTTTGAAAAAATACAAGGAGGGACCGATAGTGGCATTTATAGATAAGCTGGGGCAGGTTGCCAACAAAGTAGGCGAAGTCGCCGGAGATACCTTTGATTACAGCAAGGCAAAGGGCAAGGCCGTCCTGGAAAAAGGGAAGATAAAAGATATTAAAGAATCCATCGGAGATTATGTATACGAGACCATTTCCGCAGGCGGAAATATAGATATGGACAGGATAAGAGCTTTCTGCGCCGAAATAGACGAACACATGGCCAACATAGAAAACTTTCAGGCAGAAGCTCAGGAAAGCAGCGACAGCCTCTTTGACACCTTCGGGGGCAAGGACGGAGAGTGATGTTAGGAGTCATCGTAAATACTCTCACTGTTTTTGTTGGCAGCAGTATAGGGTTACTTGCAAAAAAGGCCATACCTTCCAACTGGACAAGTTTTATCATGGCAGGCATGGGGCTGTGTACAATGTACATAGGAGTCAGCGGTGTATTTGAAGGACAGAATACTCTGATAGCAGTGATCTCCATGGCGATAGGTGCCATCATTGGCCTTGCCATTGACATAGACGGAAAAGTTAACCGAGGGGCGGAAAAAATAGAAGAAAAGTTTGTAAAAAATAAGGGGGAAGGTGACGCCACCTTTGCCGAGGGATTTGTGACAGCAAGCATGGTGTTCTGCGTAGGCGCCATGACCATAGTAGGTTCGCTGCAGGCAGGGCTTCTTGGGGACAATACCATGCTCCTGACAAAAGCGACCATGGATGGCATAGGAGCCGTATTCTTTGCCGCATCCCTTGGTTTTGGAGTCCTGGCATCAGCAGTCTTTGTATTGGTTTTTCAGGGGGCGATCGTGCTGATGGCTCAGTTCATAGAACCGTTCCTTAACGATACGGTCATTGCAGAGATGACATGCGTAGGGTCGCTGCTGCTGATCGGGCTGGCATTTAATCTTATCGGGGTGGCTAAACTCAAGATCATGAATTTTATACCGGCAATTTTTATGCCGATCTTGCTGGTGCCGCTTTTCGACTGGGCAGGAGGATTCTTTTCAGGATTATTTTAAAAAAAGAAACCGCAGAGAATGATCTGCGGTTTTATCATACTTTCTTTTCAAATACATGGTGACATCTGCTGCAGGTGACTCTTATCCTCCCGCGGCCTTTGGGAGCCCGGAGGACCTGTTTGCATGTCGGACATTTGAAATACTTGTAGTGCTTGCGGTCCCGGCTCATATATGAACGGAACGGGGCCTGCACACATGATGTGTACCAGGCATTTTCGGCCTGACGCCTGGCAATATTCTTGGAAAAAGCCCTGAAATATGAATATACCAAAACAATGAGTCCCAACAGGCGAAGTACGCTGCCCGGCACAAAAATATCAGCTATGATTAAGATCATGGCGAGGAACAGCAAGCCGCGGCAAAAATTGTCAAATCCATTTCTGCCCATCAAAAACTGTGCCATTCTGTACCTGAAATTGCCCATTAAAACGCCTCCTAAAGAATTTCCATATATTTAATTGTAATCTTATCCGGAGCGTTGTCAATGGGGGTAGGGAATAAACCACCAAAACTTCACCGTTTAATGGTCAATTCTTCAAGCTCTGCATAGGAGCCGGTATGCGGCCTCCTCTTTCTATCATTTTCTTTGATGATTGTCCTCTCAGTTTCATGACAGGCCCGCGTCCGAGCAGACCGCCGAAGTCAAGTTCCTGTCCTTCTTCCAGACCTATTGCCGGGATAACGCGGACTGCGGTCGTCTTGGAGTTCACCATGCCTATGGCAGCCTCATCAGCGATGATGGCTGAAATGGTGGCAGGCTGGGTATCACCGGGTATTACTATCATATCAAGCCCCACGGAACATACCGCAGTCATGGCTTCCAGCTTTTCTATGGAAAGGGTACCGGCTCTGGCAGCTTCTATCATGCCAGCATCTTCGGTGACCGGGATAAAGGCGCCGGAAAGTCCGCCAACGCTGGAAGAAGCCATAACACCGCCTTTTTTGACTGCATCGTTTAGCATTGCGAGAGCTGCAGTGGTGCCGTGGGTACCGCACTGCTCAAGGCCGATCTCTTCGAGTATATAGGCGACTGAATCGCCTACGGCCGGTGTCGGGGCCAGCGAAAGATCTATGATGCCAAAAGGGACTCCCAGCATTTGGGAAGCTTCGGTACCCACAAGCTGGCCCATACGGGTGATCTTGAAGGCGGTCTTTTTGATGAGCTCGGCCACCTCATTGAGCGGCGCATCGGCAGGAAGCTTGGCGAGAGCCGAGCGGACAACTCCTGGGCCTGAAACACCCACATTTATGACCACATCCGGTTCGCCGGGACCATGGAAGGCTCCTGCCATGAAAGGATTATCCTCAGGAGCGTTGCAGAACACTACCAGCTTGGCAGCTCCGATACATTGCCTGTCGCTGGTGAGCTGAGCAGTCTTACGGATAACATCGCCCATGATCTTAACTGCGTCCATATTGATACCTGCCTTTGTGGAACCGATGTTTACGGAGGAACATACAAACTCGGTCTGGGCAAGGGCCTGAGGAATTGCCTCTATCAGTTCTCTGTCGCCGGCGCTGAACCCCTTTTGTACAAGAGCGCTGAAACCGCCGATGAAGTTTACTCCGACAGCTTTTGCAGCCCTGTCAAGGGTGAGGGCGTATTTGACCGGATCGCCTCCGCTGGCAGCCACCAGCATGGCTATAGGCGTTACGCTTATACGCTTGTTGACGATCGGGATCCCGTATTTTCTTTCTATGGCCTCGCCTGTGGACACAAGATCTTTGGCTTTTTCTGTTATCTTACGGTATATCTTTTGGCATGAGCGGTCTATGTCGCTGTCAGCACAGTCAAGAAGCGATATTCCCATGGTGATCGTACGAATATCTAGATTTTCGTCTTGTATCATGGTTATGGTTTCCATGATATCATTGAAATTTACCATTTTTCCCCTCCCTTAGATCATATCCTGTGCATGGAATTAAAGATGTTTTCGTGCATCAGATGGATGACCATGTCAGGGACTGATTCCTTGAGGGCGTTGTCCAGCTCCTCGAACTGACAGCTCAGCTGGCTTATATCTATGACCATGACCATGCAAAAGTATCCTTCAAGGATGGACTGGGTCACTTCCAGGACATTGGCGTTCTTGCCTGCGCAAACTGTTGACACTTTGGCCAGGATTCCGACCATATCTTTACCTACAACTGTTAAGACTGCTTTCATGATTATTGTTTCTCCTTTTTTATAAACGCTGAGTAGACGCCTTTTTTGACCGATTCATCAGCGGTATATTTAATATGCAGCGAAGAAAACCTGCTGCTGAAATAACTTTTGTTGGCGGCCTTGTGGCCGATCATATTGTTGAAAGAATCCGGGTGGGATACACAGACCACATCTGAGGTCGGCGGCATCTCCTCAAGCTGAGCCTCAAGATCTTCTCTGGCGATGAGCCCCTCCACAAGCTGGCGGAAAGCCGGATGGAAAGTGCCGGAACTTATGGTTTTGTCATTTATTATGTCAGAAGACTTTAGACCGACCCGTATTATATTTATACCGGCGCTGTCGATTATCCTGTACATGGCTGCTGTACGGCGGATGGCCTCTTCGCTGCCGAGGGGACGGTAGGTGCCTTCCCGGTACATGTCGTAAAGTCCGGTATCTTCGATAACGACGGTAGGATAAAGCCGCGCAATGGACGGCGCAAGCCTTACGGTTTCTCTGGCCGAAAAAATATCGTCATCCGGAGTATCTCCCGGAAGGCCTATCATGAGCTGTATGCCCAGATTAAATCCATGATCTTTTATCAACCGGCAGCTGTCGTATATGGCCGCAGAATCATGGCCACGGTGGGAAGCCGCAAGGACATGATCGGAAAAAGACTGGGCTCCCAGCTCTATGGTGTCTACGCTGTATGCTTTTAGATTCTCAAGTATCGGCTCATCTATGTAGTCGGGCCTGGTGGAAAGGTGTATTTTCTGTATGATGCCGCGGTCCTTGTAGTCTTTGGCCACCGCCAGAAATGACTTTTGCTCATCAATGGGGATGCCTGTAAAAGAGCCGCCGAAAAAAGACAGCTCGATTTCTGACATGTTCATTTCTGACAGGGTAGACATGTATTCCCTTACGGTTTTATGTATATCCGACGGGGTAAGCGGTTTTGAATGGGCAGTTATCCTGCGCTGGTTGCAGAAAACACATTCGTTATTGCATCCCTTGTGTGGTATGAATATGGGAATGATGGCGTGGTCTTTCATGCTATCCGTCCTTTTCCTCTATTATGGAGCCTATATCTGTAAGACGGTATTCTTTAAAGCACACGATATCAAGGCCGCGGCTCTCGATAAAATCACGGATCCTTGCATAATCGCTGTGTCTGGTGATATCTCCGTTAAAGATCATGGTGCTGCCGACTTTTCCGGAGGCTCCGCCTAAAAATCCGTAAGGATATCCCCGCAGGATGACCTGGCTCTTTTCAATGAGCAGCACATCCATTCCTGCCTTGACAGCCTCTCTCCATATCCCCCTGTCTGCTGTGATTATGGAATCTTCATCCACAACTACACAGCTGCACTTGGCATATCCCTGAGCCACATGCACCTCGATCTGCCCCTCCCTGCGGACAGCCTTCAGAAGATCCGGAGCCGTGTATTTCAGGTTGTGGATGAAATATTTGCCTGTGGAACATCCGTTAAATATGGCATGGGCGGGATAATAGGGGTTCAGGAGAAAACGCTCTCCGTGATAAACGCTGTCTCTAAGCGCGCACATGTATATGTCCGGATGAGTGCTTATGACAGGGTCCATCTTAACCGTGGGCCTCACTTCACAAACCTTATGACCTGATTCTTTCAGGTATTTTTTCAGAGCTTGATCAGCTTCGCAACTTACATATACATTTGACATGACATTATTATACACTAAAAAAAATGTTTTTGTAGCTATTTTCGTAAAGTTTGGTAACAAAAGTATCATATAGTATGATATAATCATACAACAGGAGAAAGCAAAATGACTAAAATAGGAAATGACTGGGACATCATGCTCCGGGATGAGTTTGACAGGCCGTACTTTAAGCAGCTGGAAAATTTTCTGACTGAAGAAAGAGCCCGATATGAGATATATCCTCCCCAGGAGGATGTTTTTAACGCCTTGAGATATTCATCATTTCAGGATACCAAGGTGGTGATACTGGGACAGGATCCTTACCATGAACCGGGGCAGGCTCACGGCTTGTGCTTTTCCGTCAACAAAGGAGTGACAATACCGCCATCACTGGTGAACATATATAAAGAGATAGAAAATGATCTGGGCATAAAGATGCCGGGTCACGGCTATCTGGCAGACTGGGCAAAGCAGGGGGTACTGCTTTTGAACACAGTGCTGACAGTGCGCAGAGGACAAGCCAATTCCCACAAGGGGAAGGGATGGGAGATCTTTACGGACCGTATCGTCGAAATCCTCAACCAACGGCAGAAACCCATGGTGTTTATCCTCTGGGGAGCCAATGCAAAGTCCAAGACCGAGCTTATAACAAACAAAGAACATATGGTCATCACGGGAGCCCATCCAAGCCCTCTTTCGGCATGGAAAGGCTTTTTTGGCGGGAGATATTTCAGCAAAGCCAACAGATATCTGGAGATAACAGGTCAGGAACCTGTGGATTGGGGTATCCTGTGACTGCAGGATAATTGGATAGAGGAGAATATATATGACATATAAGTGGAAAGATCTTGTCTTGCTGTTTTTTCAGGGGGTTCTGATAGGTACGGGGGCTATCCTTCCGGGGATAAGCGGAGGGGTCCTCTGTGTGGCCTTTGGTATTTATGAGCCCATGATGGCCTTTTTATCACATCCCATAAGTTCATTTAAGAAAAATTACAAATTCCTTATCACCATCATTCTGGGCGGAGGCGTAGGGTTCATACTGCTTGCCAAGATAGTGGAAAGTTTTCTGGCCTTTTCCGCTGTGGCCGCCATGTTTTTATTCTGCGGTCTGATATGCGGAACGGTTCCGGAGCTGATGAGAAAATCGGCGCAGGCCGGTTCGGAAAAAGGATGGGCTTTTTTTATAATCGCCCTTATAGGTTCATACATCTTTTTCAATGTGCTTGATGATGGAGTGACGGGAAATATACAGCCAGGATTCTGGTGGTATGTGTTTTGCGGAGCCATATGGGGGCTGAGTATGGTGGTGCCGGGCCTCAGTTCATCGTCGATATTGCTTTTCATGGGCCTGTATCAGCCTATGGCCAAGGGGATAGGCGATCTGGACCCTTATGTACTGGTACCGCTGCTATTGGGCTTTTTTGTTACCATAGCCATTACGGCGCGCATAATGAACATGCTGATAGAAAAGTATTACGGTATCGTATCAAAGGTGATCCTGGGGTTTGTGATTTCCTCGGTGCTCATGATAGCGCCTACGATGTTTGAAGGCCCGATGCAGGTGGTGACCGGACTGGTGTGCTTTACTGCCGGTTTTGTCATTGCCATGTGGATGGACAGCCGGAACCGCGACATGCAGCGATGAGATAAAAGGATATTAAAAGCGCCGACATATCTGATATGTCAGCGCTTTTTTATTGCCTTGATATGGTCAGCAATAGCCGGTATGACCCGCGTGCAGTCCCCGACGATCCCGTAATGTGCGGACTGGAATATAGGTGCATCCGGATCTTTGTTGATGGCGACGATGGTTTTGACATTGGCAAGGCCGACTACATGCTGTATGGCACCCGAAATTCCGCATGCTATGTAGAGCTTTGGAGATATGGTCTTTCCGGTCTGGCCCACCTGACGGCTGTATGGCAGCCAGCCTGTATCTACAACAGCCCTTGAAGCGGCTACAACACCTCCGATGGTTTTGGCCAGATCCTCTGCCAGTCTTATACCCTGGATTCCGCCGATGCCTTTGCCGACTCCTATTACTATTTGGGCATCTGCGATGTTTATTTCCTCATTATCATCAAAGATCTCAAAAAGCATCGATGGTATGGTACCGTCAAAACCGGGAGCTGGTATATGTTCTATTGTGCCGGTGCGCGACGGGTCGGGGGCCGGAACAGGAAATATCTTTGGCCTGACTGTAGCCATCTGAGGACGGCGGTAAGGGCAGAGTATGGAGGCCATGAGATTGCCGCCGAAAGCCGGACGGGTCTGTATCAGCATACCGGTCTGGCGGTCTATTTCAAGTTCCGTGCAGTCAGCTGTCAGACCAGTATTAAGTTTTGCAGCGATACGCGGGGCAAGAGCCCTGCCGAAAACGGTTGCTCCGATGAGCAGGATCTCAGGCTTTCTTTCACGGATGATGTCTGCGGCAATGGAGGCCATGGCAGCATCGTTTTCAGGCGGGCAGCTGTCCATGATGATCACATGATCGGCTCCATGGGCGATCAGAGTACGGGATCCGTCATCAAGATCGTTGCCGGATCGGCCGATGTCATCTGTCGGACAGGTCAGTGCAGTCACAGGACAGCCGAGAGAAACGGCCAGCCTGCGGGCGCAGCCCAGTAGTTCCAGTGATACCTGGCGGATCTGCCTGCCATCGGTCTGGACAATGACAAAAATACCCCCGGCAGATGTCTCCAGTCCTGCTGAAGATGGCGGTACATCCGCTGATATGGCATTTTTCGGACAGGCATCGATACAGCTTCCGCAGCCGGTGCAGCTGTCGAGGATGGAGGCAAGACGATCCCTGACGGTAATGCCTCCGAATGGGCAGGCTTTTACGCAAAGCCCGCAGCCTATACATTTTTCAGCTATGATAGAAATCATCAGATGATACCTCTTTTCAGATAATGTGGAGCCTGGCCAGTTCATCGGCCAGTTCTGCGGCCTGCTGATCAGGAGAGCCGCCGATCATGCGGGTTATTATCTCCTGCTTAGGCACAAAGGTGCGCTTGACCTGAGTTGCCGAACCCTGCAGACCTATCCGTTCTTTGTCCATACCGGGAAAATCAGCTGCAGACCATGTGGTGACCGGGTGCCCTGCGGCATAACGCAGACCTGCTATGGATGGCAGCCTTGGGACATTTATCTCTTTGGTGACGGTTATCAGAGCAGGGAGCTTCACCTCCCATATGCTATAGCGATCGTCGCCCATGCGGCGGCAGCGGAGGAGAGCCTCGTCAGCAGAAATGATCTGACATATGTCTGTAAGACATGGTATACCGAGAAATTCTGCCAGTATGGGAGGAACCTGGGCCGTGTCGCCGTCGGTGGCCATCCGGCCGCAAATGACAAGATCAAAACCGCCGCGCTTTTGTATGCCCTGGGCCAGGGTATAGGCGGTCGCCAGAGTGTCTGCGCCGGCAAACTGTCTGTCGCTGAGCAGAAAACCGTCATCGGCGCCCATGGCCATGGCTTCTTTCAGGACCTTAGATGCAGCGGGGATGCCCATGGTGAAGGCATGTATGCTGCCGCCGTATCTTTCCTTGAGACGGACTGCTTCTTCTGCTGCAAACAGGTCAAAAGGATTGAGTATGGATGCTGCTTTGTCACGCTGCAATGTATTGGTCACAGGATCCAGGCGAACTGTATACGATTCGGGCACCTGTTTTATACATAAGATCATGTTCATATACGGCTCTCCTTTTCTTCAGTGTCTGCATCAGCTCCGAAAGCAGAGCCGGCGGAAACGGCTGATACCATATCAGAGTCTGGACTGGAGGAAAAAATGTTACCTGCACAAAGGAGACCCTCCGGGTCAAAGACAGCCTTTAGAGAAGCCATTTCCGCAAGCTGGCTGTCAGAGTACATGGCGCGCAGAAAAGGCGCCTTGAGCTTTCCGATACCATGCTCGGCTGCGACAGAACCGCCCCATGCTGATATTGTGCGCGCCCAGCCCATATATAATGCTTTGGCTTTGTCATATTCCTCAATGGAACGGGGGATCACATTGACATGCAGGTGATTCTGACCTATATGTCCAAATATCACAAAGTTGAGGCCGGCCTCTGTCAGGTCTTTTTCGTACATGTCCAGGGCCGGATCCAGATATTGGGCCGGGACTGACATATCAGTGCCCAGTTTGGTGATGCGCGGGTCACTTTTGCGGCATTGGTCCACCTGGATGTTTACACATTCCGGGCAGGCGTGGCGGAAAAATCTGAGTTTTTCCATTTTCTGCCCGTCAAGGGCGACCCAGGTATCATGCTCATTTCCGCCGGAGCGTTCCACAAGGGTCCCAAGCCCGGAAAGGATTTCCCAGGCTTTATCATCATCAGCACCGTCAAATTCTGCGTAGACAGCCTCCGGGGTACCATCCGGCAGAGGCTGGAGCTGCGAAAAGGCCGGATTGGACTGCTGCTGGTCCTTAAGCAGGGCCAATGCTCTCCGGTCGAAGTATTCTATGGAAAGGGGCAGTACCGGAAGGGGTGATGTACCCTCAGGCAGGGCCTCTTTTCTAAGGGCACGCACAAGAACAAGGGCAGACTGGCGATCCTGCAGGAAAGCTACCGTACCTATGCGCATGGCAGGAGCTTTTACCAGTTTTAATTCTATTTCCGTAATGACGCCGAGTGTCCCTTCGGCCCCTATGAACAGGTCGATAAGATCCATGTTTTCGTCTATGTAATACCCGGCGGCGCTTTTTACCTTTGGAACGGTGTAAGAAGGCAGACGCCCGGTAATGTGCCGTCCGCTTTCTGTGACCAGATCGAAATCACGGCCCCGGGCCATGGAGCCGCCTTTGCGGACAGCGATCACATCGCCGCCGGGAAGCACGGCTCTTATGGCTTCCACATAATTTCTGGTCGGGCCGTAAAAAAATGTCTTGGCCCCCGAAGCGTTGCATGATACCATGCCGCCGATGGAAGCGGATATCTCGGTAGGGTCAGGCGGGAATATCCACTGCCCTGCTTTTATATTTTCAAGGATTTTTTGGCTTTCGGCAGACCATCCGGTCACATCGAAGGATTTCTGCTCCAGCATCTTGTTGAGCTGCGTCAGCAGGAGCCCCGGCTGTACCCTGATGAAGAGGCTGTCGCCTTCTTGCCGCAGACCTAGGATCTTGCTCATCCTGCTCATGTTTAAAATATATCCGCCGTATGGCACCGCAGCTCCGGTCAGACCTGTACGAGCTCCCTGAACGGTGACAGGCGTATGGCTGTCCCGTGCGGCTTTCAGTATTTCCCGGACCTGTTCCTCGTCCTGGGGAAAAGCGATGGCTTCTGCCCATCCTGTGGACCGGGATTCATCCCGCAGATATTCCTCATAGGTCTTGTCGGTTATGGGGTGGATGTACTGCATGAAAGACCTCCTGTGATTATGATCTATGGAGATATTTTACCTGAAAATACCGGGAGAAGCAAGATGTCTGCGGGCAGCAGGCAGACGAAGCAGTCCAAAATTCAGAAAAAGATAAAAAATATCACAGGCTATCTTAAGAATATACTGGTATCCTCAGCATATTACAAAGAATCGAGGTGAAAGTTTTGAAAGTTAAAGCGATTTCCGTTATCCTTTTAATAGTAGGTGTATTGGCCTCTTTTACCGGCTGCCAAAGTGAAACGCCAGTTAAAACCGAAGTCACCAAAGTGACCTGCAGTCAAAATGAGATCAAGGAGCCCACAGAGCTGGATATGCCGCAAGATGGAAAACTTGAGATAGAGATGGAGACTTTAGCAAAACCAGACGCTGCAGCGCCGGACGAAAAAGCGGCATTTATTTCTGTCATCCTAAAAGAAGACACAAACCTTTCCATTCAATACACCTATGACACATACGGAAAAGAAGGTATGATGCTTTGCTGTGAAGCAGCTGATACAGAAACCGGAGAAATGAAGCTCAGACCCATAGCTTCTTCATATCTGGCACAGCTATCAGAAGAAAATTACGGGGAAACATGGCTAAGCAGCGGACTTACTTTAGAAAAGGGAGAAAACATATTTTATGTGAACGGAGGAGAACAGACATTGCCATATCGGATGATGATGACTTTAACTTTTCAGGAACATGATAATGTGGAAAAGATCGTGATGTATCCGCCATCCGTATGACGAACAGAATCAAATTAAACGATCAAGAACGGTTCCGCGGCCATTAGCTGCGGAACCGCTATTTTTGCGGCCGCAAATGACTGTTTTGCCTGCTGCCCGAAAACCTGGATCTTAGATCCAGACTAGAGGGTGATGCTCATTCATAAAGCGTGCTGCGAAAAGTAGAAAATGAGGGTTCGATTAGATGCGTTTTTTACAAAAAATCATTGATTAGTTGAGAAAACATGGGAGATATAAAGAGAGAACTCAAGAAAGATGCCCTGAAAAAGCGGAGAAAAAGAAAAAGCCTGCAAACGGCCAATAACCGCTTACAGGCTGGGTTTTGTGGCGGAGATGCAGGGATTTGAACCCTGGCGCCGGCAGAGCCGACCTACCGGATTTCGAATCCGGACCCTTCAGCCGCTTGGGTACATCTCCGTGACCATAATAATATATCACAGACGGTGGATTTCCGCAAGCGTCAAAATTAACGGCTGCTCAGCGAAAATTAACGGCTGCTCAGCGAAAAATCGATCCATATATATAAATAAGGGTTGTTGACACAGATTAAGAAATAAAATATACTTGAGGCAATATACAGGCACAATATATTTGTAACATTTGAAAAAGCATAAGCTTGATGTGAGGGGATTAGTTATGGCATTTTTACAGGAAAGCGAATGGATGTTTTTAAATGAAATCGCATATAATATATCGTTCATCTACTCCTTTGATGATATGAGAAAGACTGTTTTAGACAGGCTCAATATGCTCATAGGATTTGATGGAGCTGTTTTTTCACTTGTGGACAACCATGAGGTTGCAAATAGCGTTTCCTATAATATAGATGATAAGAACATTGATTTGTATGAAAAAAATTATAGCAACGGAAATCCTCTTTACTGGCTTTTGATCAGCGGGTATAATATGGCGTATTTGCAGACAGAGCTTCTAACGGAAGAGGCTATGGAACAGTCCAATATTTATCATAATTTTTATTTGCCGTGTCGGTTTAAGTATGCAATGGGCATGAATATTGTGTTTCGCGAAGAAGTCGTTGGACTCGTAACTTTTTTCCGAGGAAAAGGAAGGGATGACTTTACAAAGAGAGATCTCTTTATCATGGATCAGCTTCATAAACATCTGGCCTACAGACTTTACTATGAAAATAAAAAAGGCGACGCGAGATATTTCTTTGCTAAAGGATACCATGAGAGGATAAGCAGAGAATTCGGCCTTACAGGCAGAGAGTCGGAACTTCTGGACTATGCGGTAAAGGGTTATAGCAATGAAAAGATAGCAGGATTGATGAATATAAGCGTCAACACTGTTAAAAAGCATTTTCACAGTCTTTATGAGAAAATGCATGTAACAAATCGTGTACAGCTTCTTCAGGGATTGCCGTTATCTACAGATAAGATCAATTTTGATGAACTTTAGCTGAAATATGACGCATATAATTTAATATTATTCATAGCAAAAAGAGAAGTCTTTGCAAAGCGCAGATCCGTTTTGTGAGACTTCTTTTTTTTATATGAGAAAAGGTACAAAAGGTAGTAGATTTTTACCTGAAAGAACCATAGAAAGAAAAAACTTATCCATGAAAATCAAACGAAAGAGCGATTTCTTATGGAGATGATAATTGATAAAGTAAAGCTAAGAAACTTTAAAGAAGGGACGGTGCGTCATGAAAGAAGAACTGAAAAAAGCAAAGATAGTACCGGTAGTAAAACTGGAAGAATATGAAAAAGCGGAGCTGCTTGCGGAAGCGCTGCGAAAGGGCGGGATAAATTGTGCGGAAATCACTTTTCGCGCAAGCGGAGCTGAAAAGGCCATAGCCTCCATTACATCGGCCTTTCCGGATATGATGGTGGGAGCGGGGACTGTCACAAACATGGAAGAGGCTGAAAAAGCTGTAAAGGCAGGCGCAAAATTCATTGTAAGCCCGGGCTTTGATGAAGAAATAGTTGACTTTACGCTTGAGATGGGGCTGTTGCCTTTGCCTGGCTGCGTAACGCCGACAGAAATTCAAAAGGCCATGAGGAAGAACCTGTCTGTCGTAAAATTTTTTCCGGCAGAGCAGTTTGGAGGAGTGAAAACAATAAAGGCTTTGGCCGGGCCTTTTCAATCTTTACAATTTATGCCGACAGGAGGTATTTCTCTGGATAATCTGGGGGAATACCTGCGGGAAAAAAGCGTTATAGCGTGCGGCGGCTCTTTTATGGTAAAGGATGAACTCATAAGAGAGAACAGGTGGGAGGAAATAGCTGAAATAAGCCGCAAGGCTATGGAAATAGCGGTTCGAGTGAAAGGAGAATGAAAATGTCAAAAATCGTAACATTCGGAGAGATAATGCTAAGACTGGCTCCAAAAGGTTACCTTCGTTTTTTGCAGGAGCCGGAATTTCAGGCTACTTTTGGAGGCGGTGAAGCCAATGTTGCTGTATCGCTGGCAAATTATGGCCTCGACGCGGCGTTTGTGACAAAATTACCGGAAAATCCGATCGGGGAAGCGGCTATCAGGGAACTGCGAAAATATGGAGTAGATGTCGGCGGCATTTCGACAGGCGGCAGCCGCATTGGGATCTATTATCTGGAAAAAGGCGCGTCGCAGAGACCTTCAAAGGTCGTTTACGACAGAGCACATTCAGCGATCGGTGAAAGCTGCCGTGATGATTTTGATTGGAACGAGATTTTTAAGGACGCCGGCTGGTTCCATTTTACAGGGATTACCCCCGCACTTGGGCCAAATGTGGCTGAAATTTGCAAAGATGCGGTAAAAGAAGCTAAGAAAAGAAATATTACGGTAAGCTGCGACCTGAATTTCCGTAAAAATCTGTGGACAAGTGAGCAAGCCGCTGAGACGATGGGCGAGCTCATGAAATATACCGATGTATGCATTGCCAATGAAGAGGACGCAGAGAAAGTCTTTGGGATAAAAGCTGATGCTACAGACATCAATGCCGGAAAGCTGAACCGTAACGGATATAAGGATGTAGCCAGAAAGCTGATTGAACGCTTTGATCTTGATTACGCAGCGATCACGCTGAGAACAAGCATATCAGCCAGCGACAATAAGTGGGCGGCCATGCTGTACCATGACGGGCAGGCAATATTTTCAAAGGAATATTCAGTACATATAGTAGACCGGGTAGGAGGCGGAGACAGTTTTGGGGCAGGGCTGATATATGGCCTTTATACGGGAATGGACGATACTGAAGCCCTTGAGTTCGCGACAGCCGCTTCGTGCCTGAAACATTCAATAGAAGGGGATTTCAACCTCGTTTCGGTAAAGGAAGTCAAAGCTCTGGCAGGCGGGGATGGCTCCGGCAGAGTGCAAAGATAGATCAGGAGGATGGATGATGAGGCAAAAAAGGGATTTTATATCTGAAAATACCAGGACGATTCAATTTTCCAAGATAAGAAAAATGTTCAATAAAGCGTTGGAATATGAAGACCCAATAAGTTTTACAGTTGGAGAGCCGGATTTTATACCTTCTGAAAACATTTTAAACGCTGCGTGCAGAGCTATAAAGGAAGGAAAGACCAGGTACTCCGAAAACGCCGGTATACTTCCGCTCCGGTGTGAGGTGAGCAAATATCTTGAACAAGAAATCGGATTAGAATATGATCCGGATACTCAGATAACCATGACGCCGGGAGCAATGGCAGCCCTCTTTCAGGGACTTAAAGTAATTCTCGACCCTGGAGACGAGGTTATTGTGATCGAGCCATGCTGGACAAATTATATACAGCAGATACGGATGTGCGGAGGGGTTCCTGTCAGCGTCAGCGCAGACGCCGACAGAGGCTTTACACCGGATATAAAAGCAATCCGAGAGGCGGTAACAGAAAAGACTAAGGCTATAATAGTAAATTCGCCGTGTAATCCAACGGGAGCGGTTCTGAAAAAAACAGATCTGGAGCAGCTTGCTTCACTGGCAAAAGAATTTGACCTGCTGGTAATCAGCGATGAGGTTTACAAGCACATTATTTTTGACGATGTAAGCTTCACAAGTATAGCGTCGCTCGATGGCATGAAAGAGCGCACACTGGTCGTTGACAGCTTTTCTAAAACATTCGCCATGACCGGATTTAGAATAGGGTACGCGGCCGGGCCTGCACATATCATCGGAAATATAACAAAACTGCAGGAAAACATAAGCGCCTGCGTTGCCATGCCTAGCCAATATGCTGCATTGGAAGCCCTTCAGGGAGAGCGGGATCACCTTGACTTTATGGTTGAGAGCTACAGAAAACGCAGAGATTACCTGGCAGATCGTCTCCGTTCCATGCCGCTGGTGAGATATACGCCATCAGAAGGCACATTTTATGCTTTTATCTCTATTAAAGAAACCGGCTTGTCAAGTGAAGAATTTGCTATGAAACTTTTAGAAGAAAAACAGGTGGTGGTTGTACCAGGCGATGCCTTTGGCCAATATGGAGATGGTTATGTCAGACTGTCTTTTGCAGCGTCGATGGACCATATCAAAAAGGGCCTTGACCTTATTGAAGAGTTTCTCAATGATTTGCAAAAAAGAAAGGCAGACGAATGGGCATAAATATAAAAAGGCTTATGGCCGACTTGTATGAGCTTGGAAAAATAGGTTTTATTCCCGGAAAAGGTACAAGCCGCGTGGCGTACAGCGAAAACTTTCTAAATGGAAGAGAGCTGATCAGGTCAAAGATGGAGGAGGCAGGGCTGATTACTTCCGTAGACGCCGTAGGAAATCTTACAGGACTGCTGCCAGCGTCCAACGATGACAAGATGGCGAAAAAGATCGCGGTGGGCTCGCATATTGATACCGTACCGATGGGAGGCATTTATGACGGAGCCCTGGGGGTCATAAGCGCCATTGAAGCCGTGCGGGCGCTTAAAGAAGAGGGCTGGGCAAACAGACATCCCATAGAGGTGATAGCGTTCAACGAAGAGGAAGGTAATGCGGTTGGCGGCACATTCGGGAGTAAAGCTTTCGCCGGAGCTGTTCTGGAAGAATCAATGAGGGAGCCTATGGCTTTATATCATATTTCCGAGAAAGACTTTAGGAGCTGCAAGCGAAGAACCGAGGATTATCTGGCATATGTGGAATACCACATCGAACAGGGTGGATTGCTTGAAGCGAAAGGCATGACCATAGGCATCGTTGAAGGGATTTTTGGCATACTCCGCTACAAGGCTATTGTCAAGGGGATGGCAAATCATGCGGGAAGTACCCCTATGGCACTTCGCGATGACGCGATGGAGAAAACCTGTAAAATGATCACATGGCTTATGGACAAGGTTCGCGCAACCGGAGATACCATGGTATGTACCATAGGCACCATGGATGTGGAGCCGGGAGCGGTCAATGTGATACCTGGGGAGACAAGCTTCGTTATCGAGCTGAGAGATAAAGAAATGACAGGTATGTATGAAGTCATAGATAATTTTAGGAATGAATGGAAAGACAAGGGACTTCGATTAGAAGAATATATTACCCAGCCCGAGACACTCTGTGATAAAAGGCTTTGTCTGCTTGCGGAGAATGCTGCCGATGAGAAAAAATACGCTCATATGAGAATGTATAGCGGAGCGGGGCATGATTTGATAAATATGAGCTTTATAGCGCCTTCAGCGCTTTTGTTTATTCCCAGCAAAGGCGGTATAAGCCACAGATATGACGAATATTCCTCGCCGGAGGATATTAAGGCTGGCGCGGAGGTCTTTCTTGAAACAATAAAAAAGATAGATAAGGGGGAGTTTGAAATTGAAAATTAAGATCATCAACCCTAATACAACACAGTCTATGACAGACAGCATTTATGATGCAGCATTACGGTCTGCTGATCCCGAAACAGAAATCCTGGCAGTAAGCCCAAAGACAGGCCCGGACAGCATCGAGTGTTATGTGGATGAGTATCTGTCAGTACCGGGCGTTCTTCAGGAAATAATCAAAGGAGACAGAGAAGAAAAAGCCGATGCGTTCATTATCGCATGTTTTGGTGATCCTGGGTTGTCAGCAGCAAGAGAAATAACAGATAAACCGGTTCTTGGAATATGTGAATCCGCGATTACCGCCGCCAAGTTTATTGCGCCTTATTTCAGCATTGTCTCGGTGCTTGAGCGGTCAAGAAAAGTTACGGAAGATATTGTCAAAGCTTATGGAGCAGAAAGCTTTTGCCGATCCATAAGATCAACTGGTCTTTCTGTGCTGGATTTTGGAAAACACCCTGAAAAAGGACTGGCAGCTCTGGCAGATCAGAGCAGGATAGCAGTTACCCAGGACGGAGCCGAATGTATCCTTTTGGGATGTGCCGGTTTTGTGGATTTTGCCGATGAACTGCGCAAAGAATTAGGCGTGCCTGTACTGGACGGCGTGGTTCCGGCGGTAAAGTTCGCCGAGGCGCTGGTAAAAATGAAGGTAAAAACCAGTAAAGCCAATACATGGAAACCACCTGAAAAAAAAGAATTTAAAGGATTTGACGGTATAGTTGAAATATAGAGTTAAGGGTGAAAAATATGATAACTTTAATAAAAAATGGAATGATAATTACAGACAGAAATGAATTTAAGGGCGATATCCTCATTGAAGGTGAGAAAATATCAACAATCGGGGAGCATATCGAAGCCGATGCGGATAGAATTATCGATGCTGAAGGAAAATTGGTAATGCCGGGAGGCGTTGACCAGCATACTCATTTTTCAGCTTTGTGCAATGTTGGCGACAAAGATACTGCCGGTTATGAAACTACGGACTCGGCAATAGTCGGAGGGACTACGACCATAATAGATTTCGCGCCTCAGGACCCTGATACTGGATTGTTGGATTCTATCGATTACCGTATCAATGTCAGGGCAAAGGGCAAAAGCTGCGTGGATTATGCCCTGCATGCCATGGTGACATATCTGACAGATGATATTTTTGATGAAATATATAAATTTCCGGAAAAGGGAATATCCAGTATAAAGATATTCATGGCATATAACGGTTCTCCGCTTCATGTTGACGACGGTTCTTATTACAGGATCCTTGAACGGGCAGGAGAAGTTGGCGCCACGGTATTTGTACATGCGGAAAACGGTGAAATACTGGATTTTCTCAGGAGAGAATGTATCAAAAAAGGTCAGACGGCTCCCAAATATCATTATATTTCCAGGCCGCCGTTTACGGAAGCGGAAGGAGTCAGAAGGGCGGCATACCTGGCTGGAAAAGTAGGTACGCCGGTATATATAGCGCATGTTACATGCAGAGAAGCCCTTAAGGAGCTCATTGAGGCCAGGGGAAACGGAGTCAATATCAACGGCGAAACATGTACCCACTATCTTACCATAACAAAAGATGTGCTTGACAATCCTGACTTTAATGAGGCGTCTAAATATGTCTGCTCGCCGGCGCTCAGGGATCAGGAAGATATAGACGCTCTGTGGGATGCCCTTGACAGGGGTATACTGACGGCTGTTTCTTCGGATCATTGCGGGATAGATGTGGCGGAACTGAAGCAGGCGGGCAGAGATGATTTCACGCAAATCCCGAACGGATCGCCGGGAGCCGGAGACAGATTTTCCATGATATGGACATATGGCGTGGAGACCGGCAGGATTTCAAGAAAAAAATTTGTAGAACTGATCGCGGCCAAGCCAGCTAAGATCAACGGGATATTCCCACAGAAAGGAACGCTGGAAGTCGGTTCCGATGCGGATATAGTGATATTTGACCCTTCGTGGGAAGGGACTGTACGCCTTGCCGATAACCCTAACGGAGTGGACTACAATATATTCGAGGGAAGAAAAAAGATAGGAAAAATAGAAAAGGTCCTTTTAAGGGGAAATATAGCGGTTGACGACGGGAAATTCGTTGGAGAATACGGAATGGGACGATTCATCCGCGCAGACATGCATGCGGGGTGTTATACAGGGCTTTGATATAGATATATCGGGAAAGCATTTGGACTGCAAGGGATTTGGCATATAAGCCAGATGATTTACTTTTCCATTGCAGTTCAGATGCTTTCATATAAAGATTATCATTTTGCTTCTTCGATTGATATGATAAAATTTAAAAAAAGCCAGAAAGAAGGTGGTTGATATGTCAGATTTGAATTTAGACAAAATACTGAACATATATAACTATTTCGACGGGATAATGATCACGGATGAAAAAGGCGTTATCAAGTATTACACTAATTTCAGGACTGATGTATATAGCCTGCAATTAGATCAAATTGTAGGAAAAACAGTCCTGGAGATTCATCCGGAACTCACGGAGGAGCAGAGCACCATTATGCAGGTCCTTAAAACAGGACAGCCTATCTATGACCGGGTAGAGCATCTGACTACATCTCATGGAGACACTGTTACGAACATCTGCAGTACTTTGCCCATAATGCAGGGAGACAAGATCGTAGGTGCGATTGATTTTGCCAGGAGTATTGATGACGGTCGTAATAAGGACATCCAACGAAGGTATATAAACATACCAAAATTTCAAAATAACAAGGACAAGTTTTACCATCTTGACGACATCGTGACATCGTCAACCAAGATCAATGAAATAAAGAAGCAGATCCCCATGATCGCTAATACGGATTCTGCGGTAATGATATGCGGAGAAACAGGTACGGGAAAAGAAATGATCGCCCAGAGCATCCATACTTCGGGTGTGCGGTGCGGGGCTAATTTTGTTTCTCAAAACTGCGCCGCTATCCCGGAAAATCTGCTGGAAAGTATTTTGTTTGGAACAGAAAGAGGAGGCTTTACGGGGGCGGAGGATAAAGCGGGCCTGTTTGAAATTGCCAATGGAGGAACTTTGTTCCTGGACGAGATCAATTCAATGGAATTAGGCATGCAGGCCAAAATATTGAAAGCTATAGAAGAAAAGCAGATTCGCCGTATAGGTGGTAATAAGTCGATCTCTTTTGATGTAAAAGTCATAAGCGCAGTCAATAAAAATCCGATCGCCTGTATCAGAGAAGGTTCATTGCGCCAGGATCTTTTCTACAGGCTGAGCACTGTTTTTATCGAGGTGCCTGCTCTGCGCAATCGAACTGCTGATATACCGGTTATGACCAATTACTTTATAAATGAGTATAACAAAAAGATGAACAAAAATGTTACCGGCGTGACTGCTGAAGTCATGGAACTGTTTTGCCAGTATTCATGGCCGGGTAATGTGCGGGAACTGAAAAATGTGATCGAAGGATCGTTTAATGTCATCCGTTCCCGGGAAATAGGCTTGGAAAGTCTGCCTTCATATTTGACATCTCATTTTGAGAATGAAAAGTTTATGGTGATTAACTATGATGATGATCAAAGTTTAACAGAAAAAGTGGAAGAGTATGAAAAACGACTCATAATGTGGGCGTTAAATTCTACAAAAAACATGTCCTTAGCGGCTGATAAACTGAAGATCTCCAAACAGGCGCTTAACTATAAACTCTTAAAATACGGATTAAAAGACCGTAAAAGATAAAGTATCTAAATTGCATAATCCTTAAATGATATTCTGCTTTTTTATCGCAAATTTCCAGGGAAAAAAGCAGGAAATGAAAAAATAAAAATTTCTTTACCCTGAAAATAAAAAAATATGTACGGGGAAGTGACGAAAGATTGAAATAGCAGAATTTCCCATTGTGGCATGACTATTGCAATATCTCATTGATCAAACAAGTATTTTCGACTGAAATGCTGCTTGCTTTGTTAAAGACAAAAAGAGAAAGAAGGACAAGAGATGAAGAAATACTTAGTAAAAAGACTGATTCAGCTTCCGATCATCTTGCTGGGAGTGATAGCTGTAACCTTTCTTATCGTGCAGTTTACGCCTGGCGATCCGGCGGTTAAACTGGCTGGAAGCAATGCCCGCCCGGAAGACATTGAGGCGATCAGAGAGCAGCTGGGACTTAATAAACCGGTACTTGAACAATTCGTCGATTATTTTGTAAATATTTTTCACGGCGATTTCGGGAGATCTTTTGTCAGAAAAACAGAAATCGGCGGAGAACTGGTAACCGCCCTGGCCAATACGGTGTATCTTATCGTATTTGCCCGTATCTGGTCGGTGATAGCGGCTATTCCGCTGGGAATCGTAGCTGCGATCAAGCAAAACACGTGGATAGATAAGGCGTGTATGACTCTTACCCTCGCAGGAGTTTCAATACCGCAGTTCTGGCTGGGACTCATGCTGATGAAATTTTTCTGTATGACCCTTGGAATCTTCCCGCTTTCCGGAATGGGAGATTCGTTTTTCAGCATGGACGGCCTAATGCACGCATTCCTGCCGGCGCTGATGCTTGGGCTCCCTCAAATGGCGTCCATCTCAAGGCTTACCAGATCGGAGATGCTGGAGGTAATGAGACAGGATTACATAAGGACGGCGAAAGCCAAAGGTTTGAAATATAATGCGATAATCATCAAACACGCGCTGAAAAACGCGGCGCTTCCGCTGATAACCGTAATCGGAACGCAGACGGGGTACATGCTCAGCGGATCGGTGGTCATAGAAAATATCTTTTCATGGCCGGGTCTTGGAAGATATTCTACCACGGCGATCCTGAGCAATGATTATCCGGTTGTACAGGCCAGCATTCTGCTCTTCGCGGTAATGTTCCTGGTAGTAAACCTGATCGTGGACCTGACATACAGCGCGATCGATCCGAGGATCAAATATTAAGGTGGTGACTGGTTTGGAAACATTAAATAGCAGTTCAGCGGCAATTATGCTTAGAAAATGCCTCCGCAATAAAAGCGTGGTAATAGGCGCTATAATTTTATTCATTATGATTATGATAGCCGTATTGGCTCCGGTCATATCGCCACACGACCCGTATCTGACAAACGGCGCCATAGCCTGCGCAAAGCCGTCGGCGGAATATCCTTTTGGCACCGATGAATTGGGAAGATGTGTTTTGAGCCGTATGCTATACGGCGCCAGGATAACGATTCCTTACAGCCTTATGTCCCTGGCCGTGGCCGTGGTCATAGGGGTTCCTATCGGACTGATATCCGGTTTTTACAGACATCTGGACAATCCTCTTATGCGCTTCATGGATATTCTCATGGCCTTTCCGGGAATGCTCCTGGCCATAGCTATAGTGGCGACGCTTGGACAGGGCCTTGGGAATGTGACCATAGCCGTAGGGCTTGGCTCTATGCCGGCATATGCCAGACTGATCCGAGGCCTGGTGCTTTCCCTAAAAAAAATGCCTTATATAGAAGCATCCATATCAGCCGGAGGCTCAGATCTCAGGATAATAGTCAGGCACATACTTCCAAATTGCATACCTACGATAATAGTGTATTCGATGCTGGAGATGGCATGGATAATTATGTCAATTTCAACTTTGAGTTTCCTGGGTATCGGAGCGACGCCGCCTATACCTGAATGGGGAGCCTTAATAAGCGCGGGCAAGGATTACATAAGCTCTTATCCGCATATTTCAGGATTTCCGGTAATTTTTATATTCGTTACGGTTACGGGATTTAATCTCCTGGGCGACGGCCTTAGAGATGTTCTGGACCCTCGCATGTAGGAAGGAGCAGATGAGATGGAAATGGCTAAAACAAATGATAATTTAATAGAAGTAAATCACCTGTCTGTTACTTTCTACAACGGAAAAGATGAAAATCACGCGGTTGAGGATGTGACATTCAGAATAAAAAAAGGCGAAGTGCTGGGAGTAGTAGGAGAATCGGGAAGCGGAAAAAGCGTTTCCGCAATGTCGATCATGCGGCTGATCTCCTATCCGCCGGGAAAAATCACAGGAGGCGAAATAATATTCGAGGGTGAAGATGTACTGAAAAAGACTGAAGAGGAAATGATGAAAATAAGAGGGAACAAGATTTCCATGATTTTTCAGGAACCGATGACTTCGTTTAATCCTCTTTACACGATAGGGTCTCAGATCGTGGAAGCAATCGTTTTACATCAGGATAAACAAAAAAAAGAGGCTGAACAGATGGCCGTTGAGCTGCTTCATGAAGTAGGAATTTCTTTTCCTGAAAAGAGGGTAAAGGAATATCCTCATCAGATGTCCGGGGGCATGCTTCAGCGCGCGATGATCGCCATGGCCCTTTCATGCAATCCGCAGCTGCTCATAGCCGACGAGCCTACTACCGCTTTGGATGTTACCATTCAGGCGCAGATACTGGATCTGATCAGAAAATTGCAGGCCGAACGGCAGATGTCCATCATGATGATCACTCACGATCTTGGAGTAATTGCGGAAGTCGCGAAATATGTGGTCGTTATGTATGCCGGGAGAGTGGTGGAAGAAGCGTCGGTAAAAAATCTGTTTAAAAACCCCCTTCATCCTTATACTGAAGGGCTTATGAAGTCCATACCCAAGATTGGAAATCATGAAAAACTTTACATGATCCCGTTTAAAAGCGGAGCAAACAGAATAAGGCAGGGTTGCAGATTCTGTCCTCGCTGCGCATATGCGATGGATATATGCAGAGAGAAAGAGCCTGAACTTGTAGAAGTCGGCGAAGGAAGAAAGGTCAGGTGTCATCTGCACACTCTGAGTAAAGGGACGGGTGAAGCATAATGGAAAAAGAGATATTACTGTCTGTAAAAGATATAAAGAAATGGTTTGCCATAGATGAAAAAATTTTTGGCAAGCCCACATCGTTTGTTAAAGCTGTAGACGGCGTTTCCTTTGACATATATAAAGGAGAGGTTCTGGGGCTTGTGGGAGAGAGCGGCTGCGGAAAAACGACCATAGGCCGTTCCATTCTCGGACTTACGAGGCCGACCTCAGGAAGCATTGTTTTTGAGGGAAAAGAACTTATGGGGATGAAAAAGAAAGAACTCCGCAAATTGCGCAGTGATCTTCAGATAGTTTTTCAGGATCCGTATTCGTCTTTGAGTCCCAGGATGCGCATAGGGCAGACCATAGCCGAGCCTATGGAAATACAGAAAAAAGGCGACAAAAAAACAAGGCGTAAAAAAGTAGAAGAACTGCTGGAAATCGTAGGCCTTGAAAAAAACTTCGCGGATCGCTATCCGCATGAGTTTTCCGGAGGTCAGAGACAGCGCATAGGCATAGCGAGAGTACTTGCTGCTGACCCGAAATTCATCATCTGCGATGAGCCTGTATCCGCGCTGGATGTGTCAGTGCGGTCACAGATTCTGAATTTGCTCATCAAGCTGAAAAAAGATTTTGGGCTTACCATGTTGTTTGTTTCCCATGATCTGTCCGTAGTGGAGTATATATGCGACAGGATCATAGTCATGTACCTTGGTAAGGTTATGGAGATCGCCAAAAGAGACGATCTTTACAAGAAACCGTTGCACCCGTATACAAAGGCGTTGCTTTCGGCCATACCTCTGCCTGATCCGGAAGTGAAGAGGAACCGCATATTGCTGGAAGGAGATACTCCAAGCCCCGTGGATCCGCCGGAAGGATGCAGATTCTGCACCAGATGCCCAAGCGCGCGGGAAATATGCCGGAAAAAAGCTCCGATGCTGGAGGAAGTCGGAGACGGCCATACGGTGGCGTGTCATTTCTGGCGCGATGAAGATGCAGAACTGAACACGGGTGGAAAGTAATCAGCCATTTTCGCAGCCTTAATATTTTGTCCGCTATTTTCGTTTTAAATATTCATATGGTGAAAAGGAGGGAGCATATGAGAGATACCGCAAAATTTTTTAAAGCCAGGTATATCGTAGTATGGAAAGATGGCAGCCACCACATTCTGGAGAATGGATATCTTGCCGTCGAAGGCAAGAACATCTCCGGTTATATGAGCAGCCTGCCGGAAGGAGCGCAATATGAGGATCTAGGCAATGCGGCGATCATTCCGGGATTTGTGAACCTGCATACCCACCCGTCTGAAGTGTACAGTATAAAAAGCTACATTGAAGACTGTGGAAACCCGAATTTCTTTGAATCTACATTGATGGACTATCCATTTCCATCTTTAGGAAAACGGGGTGCAGAAATTCAGACAACTCTCAATCTGATCGAGCTTTTGAAGAGCGGATGCACTACTTCGCTTATCTATGGAGGCCCATATTCCAGGCTGGAGGCGGAAACGGCAGGAAAAATGGGTGCAAGGGCCTATGTGGGTGCTGGGATAAGAGCCGGAGACAGGATGGAAGCTGACAGCATATGGCATTCACCGGACGGACATTCCGTCACATATGATTTTGATGAAAAAAGCGGTTTCCAAAGGATAAGGGAGGCTGAAGAACTCGTAAGAGACTATGACGGAACTTTCGGAGGTAGGATCCACATAATGCTGGGACCAACACAGTCCATGACATGTACGCCTGATATGCTGAAAGAATCCAGGAAAACAGCGGATAAACTGGGCGTCGGCATTACCGTACATGTGGCGGAGGATCTGGCTGAATTTGAAGGCTGCGTCAGAATGTACGGAAAAACTCCCGTAAGGCTTTTATATGATACGGGTCTTCTGGGAGAGGATGTGGTGCTGGCCCATTGCGTTTTTATAACAGGACACAGCCAGGTTTTCATAAAAAACAAAGATGATCTTAAGCTGTTGGGACAGACAAAGAGCAATGTGGCTCACAGCCCTACTCCTTTTATCAGACTGGGTACAAATCTGGAGTCATTTGCAAAATACGCGGAGGCCGGGGTCAATGTCGGGATGGGAACTGATACTTTTCCGTCGGATATGATACAGGAAATGCGTCTTGCGGCGTTTATGGCCAAATCTCAGGAACATACGACTTACAGGACAAGGGCAAAGGACATTTTTAACGCCGCGACGATAAACGGCGCAAAGGCTCTGGGCAGACCTGATCTGGGAAGACTGTGCGAGGGAGCGGCGGCTGACTTTTCGGTCGTAGACCTCAGTACCATCGAAATGACTCCGTCAAGAGATGTTATTAAGAGCATCGTCTACAGCGGGACGAGACATTCGATTTCCCGCGTATATGTGGAGGGACAATGCATCGTCAGAGACGGAAAAGTCGGCGGAATCGACGAAAAAGGCCTGTGCGAGGAATTGCAGGCAATCGGCGAAGAGGCATGGAAAGAACTGAGAACAAAAGACGGAAGAGTTATGGACGAGTTTTATCCGATGAGTTTTCCAAGGCTGTAAAAAGAGGTGGAGAGATGAAAGAAATCAAATATTATAAGGCGAAATACATAATCGTATGGGACAAAGGCCAGCACAAAACTCTGGAAAACGGCTATCTGGGAGTAGAGGGCGATACGGTTTCCGGATTTTATACGCAGATACCCGAGGGAGCAAACATGGAAGATCTCGGTAATGTGGCGATCACTCCGGGATTTATCAACACCCATACACATCCGTGCGAAGTTTACAGCCTCAAGAGCTACAGAGAGGATATAGGCAATCCGTATTTTTACGAAGGAACTCTTTACGACTATGCCCTCGTAATGTCTCTGGGAGAGAGAGGCGCGTTTTTGCAGGCCAAACTCAACCTTGCGGAAATCCTCAAAAGCGGATGTACGACCGCTTTGATCTATGGAGGAGGTTATTCCAGAACAGAAGCCGAGATCGCCGGAAAAATGGGAATGCGCGCATATGTGGGAGCCCCGGTCAGAGCGGGAGACAGATATGAGGAAGACAGCATATGGTATTCTCCGGACGGCCACTCCATAGCCTGCGAGTTCAACGAAAAGGAAGGGTTCGACAGGATCGACGAAGCCGAACAGCTGATCCGCGACATAGACGGAACATATGACGGAAGAATTCACGCCGTATGGGCGCCTACGCAGACCATGTACTGCACGCCTGATATGCTCAAGGAAGTAAGAAAAAGAGCGGACAGGATGGGTAAACGGATAACTATCCACGGAGCCGAAAGCGCTCTTGAATTTGAAACATGCATACGCATGTACGGCAAAACTCCCGTGCAGCTTATGGCGGATACGGGCATGCTTGGCGAGGATGTGTCCGTCGCCCACTGTCTGTATATCACAGGGCACAGCGAGATCAACATGGCGGGGGACAGCGACCTGAAAATCCTTGGAGAAAGCGGAACCACAATAGCTCATTGTCCATTAGCCTTAGCAAGGGCTGGAAATACGCTGCAATCCTTTGGAAAATATCAGGAGTACGGGGTAAACATGACGATAGGAACAGATACTTTCCCGTCGGACTTTATCCAGGAAATGAGACTGGCAGCCATAATGGGCAAGGTCGTGGACAGGACGACTTTTGCCGTAACCGCCGGAGACATTTTTAACGCGGCGACGGTGAACGGAGCCAAAGCGTTCGGCAGAAATGATCTGGGAAAACTTGAAAAGGGCGCGAAAGCAGACTTTGTAGTGTTTAAACTGGATAACATCGAAATGGCTCCGGTACGAGATGTTGTGAAAAATATAGTATACAGCGCGACAAGACACTCGATAGATCAGGTTTATGTGGCCGGAAAGTGTGTGGTGAAAGACGGGCAGATTGACGGTGTAAATGAGGCCGAACTTGCCGCAGAACTGCAGGAAGTATCTGAGGGTTCGTGGAGCAGGACCGCGCAGCACGACCGTTTTAACCGGAGCGTTGACGAACTTTCTCCGCTTACATGTCCAAGATACGAGGGATAGCTGTAATATCAACTGGTTGAAAAAGCGTAATGTAAGACTCGCTTTTCAAAATATAAGAAATGAGGTGAAAAAAATGTTAAAGCAGAGAGGCAAAAAAGCGGTATCGGTTTTATTGGCCCTTATCATGGTATTCGCTCTGGCTGCATGCGGAAACAGCAATGAGAGCAGTACGGGAGCAGACGAGTTGGTTATGGGCACTTATTCTGATGGAGCAAGCTGCATACTGGACCCTCAGATGACATCCAGCTACGGCGACTGGCAATATATAAATCAGATGTACGATACCATCGTTACAACTGATTTTGACGGCCAGACGATCAAGGACGCGTTAGCCGAAAGCTGGGAAGTTTCTGAGGACGGGCTCACATACACTTTCCATCTGAAGGACGGCGTTAAGTTCCACAGCGGCAAAGAGTTAACATCAGAAGATGTTAAATGGACATGGGAACGCTGGAGGAGCGAATCCGGCACGGTATATTCCTATTACCTGGATTTTGTCGATACTATAGAAACTCCGGACGATAGAACCGTAGTCGTTCATATGACCAGCCCTGACAACAATTTCTTAGTTAATATGACGGTGCCGGTAGCCTCCATCATGAACGGAGAAGCCGTAGAACAGGCGGAAGCAGATGGCAAGGTATATGGAACGGAAGTTGTAGACGGCACAGGTCCTTTCAAATTTGAAGAATATATGGCCAACGACTATCTTAAGATGACTAGAAACGATGAATACACCTGGGGTTCGTCAATATTTGAAAACCAGGGTCCCGCCCATATTTCCGGCATAAGGGTAAGATTCCTTCCTGAACCGGGAACAAGACTGATGGAATTTGAAGCAGGCAATGTGGACATCTTAGGAAACGGATGCGTATTTGCAAACGAACTCGAAAATCTTTTGGATAACGAAGACTACAGCCTGATGGAATACAAGCCTCCGTATCCTGTGTTCCTGATGTTCCAGACAGAGAGAGTAGACAAGGTTGTAAGACAGGCCTGCAATATGGCCATTGACAGGGAAGAAATAATAAATACCGTAATGGGAGGCCACGCGGAAGCGATGTACTCCGGACTTCCTGAAAATTATCAGTGGAACTGGAAAGAGGGCAAAGACTTTTATAAATACGACCTCGACGCGGCAGGAAAATTGCTGGAAGATAACGGATACAAACTGGAAAGCGACGGATACCGTTATAAGGACGGTGAAAAGCTGTCAATAGAAATTTCTTACTGCGCATCCGATGAAGATGCAAAGACAGCGGAAATTTTCCAGGCTCAGATGAAGAAGATCGGCATCGACGTGGTAGTTAACACCTCCACCGCAGACTTCTGGGAAAGAGTAGGTGGAGAAGGCGGAAACGATTTCGATGTTCTTATCATGGGAACATATATCAATTCAGCGGAAGATATGCTGCAAGAATACATGTACAGCAAAAATATACCTGCTCCTAATCGTTCAAGGTGGAGCAGTCCGGAGGCTGACGCGCTCTTAACTGAAGCCAGGAGCACGACCGATGAAGCAAGAAGAATGGAGTGCTACGAAGAACTTCAGAAGATCGCCGCTGAGGAAGCGCTCTGGGTACCTCTGTACAACAAAAACGGATGGAGCGTTGTCAATACCGGACATGTAAAGGGATTCAAACCTCATCCTACCATTATGGAAGGCGAGCCTAAATTCTTGGATGTTACGAAAGAATAGGAAGTTTAACTTGCGGGCTCAGAATTAAGAGGATTATATGAAGAAAGTAGACATGATTGTAAAGGCGCCTCACTTTTACACTATGGAGGGCGATGGCGTAGGGTACAAAGCGGATCAGGCGATGATCGTTGATGGCGGTAAAATCGTTGATTTTATCGATTTGGAAAAATGCGATGGCTGCTTTAAGGCAGATGAAGTACTCGATATGTCCCATCATGTGGTTCTGCCGGGTCTGATCGACGGCCATATGCATACGGCCTGCAATATCATGCGCGGGCTTGCACAGGATACTAAAAACTGGATGATGTATGGATTGCAGCCGTTTGATAATGCTGTGACTGTTGATGAACGGAACGCCGGAAGCGAAGTGGCTATCATAGAAGCGATAAAAGCAGGTACGACCACATTAGGCGATTATGATGCGGAAATGGATCATGTTTGCCAGTTCATCGACAGGATCGGCGCCAGAGGAAACGTTGCTCAAACTATCCGCGCGGCAAAGAGAAGGATATATAAGCCGGGAGAGCTATATGAAATGGACGATTCGCAAGGAGAGAAAGAGCTGGCCCGGAACTTGGAACTGTTTGATAAGTGGCATCGCAAAGGTGACGGGAGGATTCGGATCCTGTTCGGTCCGCAGGGGGTCGATTTTGTCAGCGTTCCTCTGCTTCTGAAAATACAGAAAATCGCCAAGGAACGCAAGACCAAAATACATATGCATGTGCAGCAGGGCGACAGAGAACTCTATCAGGTTGAGAACCGCTATGGAAAGCGTACTACGGAATTTCTCCAGGACCTTGGGTATCTGGATGATTCACTGATCGCAGTACATCTTACAGAGTGCGATGACGAAGAAACCAGAATAATCGCAAGGAGCGGAGCTTCAATGGTGGTGAACCCGGCTTCCATCGGGATCATCGACGGAATGGTCTGCCCTAGCGTAATATTCCAGGAGGCTGGCGGGAATGTGGCTCTTGGATCAGATCAGGCGCCGGGAAATAATTGTCATAACATTATACATGAGATGAAAAATGTATGTATGTTCAATAAACTGAAATACCGTGATCCGGAAATCATGCCGGCGTGGAAAGCTCTGCGTATGGCCACCATAGAAGGAGCGAAGGCTATAGGAGTGGATGATGAGACAGGGTCTCTTGAGCGAGGCAAGCAGGCTGACTTCATAGCAGTTGACCTGAATTATCCATCTATGCAGCCCGTGTATACTTACCCTATGCGCAATATAGTTCCCAATTTGGTTTATAGCGCAAGGGGATGTGAAGTTGCCTTGTCAGCGGTAAATGGGCGCGTAATCATGAAAGATCAGAGAATTCTGACCATAGATGAGGATGCTTGTATAAGGAATATACAGAAATACCCGCATGAAATCGGCGTAAGAGCATCAAAAGAATTCTTCGATATACACGGAACCAACGCGCGTTTTATGGAAGAAGAAAAACTTTAACCAAAAAACATACCCTCCTTACATAAATGGGCAGATGACAAACAAATCGGTGCCACCCGTAAAACGGGTGGTTCGAACCGGGGCTATAAGCCCCTGCTGCTAGCCCGCGCCTAAAGACGCGGGCTTTCTCTTTCGTTCAAGCCTTATTGCTCTTACCTCTTTGGCCGCCCCTGAAGGGGCTTCTCTCTATTTGAATGGGTCCTCGTATTCTTTCACGCTCAGCTTACCCATCGCCATGTCATGCTTCTCTTGCTCTTTGATGTATTTCCTGATCGTCTCATCATTCAACCCTACTGTGCTGACATAATACCCTTCGGCCCAAAAGTGCCGATTCCCGAACTTGTATTTTAGATTCGCATGATGCTCAAACATCATCAGTGCAAAAAATTAACGGCTGCTCAGCGAAAATTAACGGCTGCTCAGCGCAGAACAGACAGCAAATGCTGATAGTCCGCAGGGCACTCAGGTCTCACAGGTTTTAGAAAGAAATGCTGAGATTCGTTGAGATAAAGTCCACCTATAATGGAAAAAATAAGGATCCAGGGGGATCGGCTCCCCCTTGGATCAAAATAATAAGTTATTCAGGGGGAGTGAGATTAACTGCTGCGGGACTATTTTGACAAGTAAAGTTGTCAAAATGGCGAAAAACAGTAAAAAATACCCCTCACTCCCTTGCCTTAGTTCCCCCTAAAATTCACAAATAAAAGAAATCAGGGGGAGCCGACCCCCCTAACTAAAGAAAAAACTTCATTTTAGGTGTAGTCGATCCCCCTGAAACGAAAAAACATTGATTTCAGGGGGAGATACCCTTGCCTCAGATCTGGAGCAGACAGGCACAGCGGCTCTGGCATGCAGTATCTTTCTTCCGCTGCAGGATGTTGGCATCTGCCCTCACAATGTTGGCATCTGCCCTCACAATGTTGGCATCTGCCCTCACAAACTGTTGTTTAAAAAAACAAGCTATGGTAAAATATATAAATTAAAGAAAATGCCGCAGCACAGAGGATGCGCCGCGAAAGTACAAGACAACCAGAGAGGTAAGGATGACAGATACTATACTTATATACATACTTTTGGCAGTTTCCGCCATTTCGGCCATACTGGCGGCCATGGCCGTGTCAAACAGCAAAAAGCTCAGTGAACAGCTTAATAATACCACCAGAGACGATGAGATCCTGTCAAGAGAACTGGAAGCCATGCACCGGAGCCAGCAGGCCACGGTGCAGACCATACAGACATCGTTTCAGACATTCGGAGAAGTGATCTCTGCCAATCAAAAGACTTCGGCGGAGGCGGTGGACAACAGGCTCAAGGATCTGAACACCAGATTTTCCGCCATGGCAGTAGAAAACGAGCAGAAGCTGGAGAACATACGCATGTCCATGGAAAGAAAGATTTCTGCCCTGACCGAGGACAACAACAAACAACTGGAGCAAATGCGCCAGACTGTAGATGAAAAACTTCAGAAAACTCTGGAGGACAGGATAGGACAGTCTTTCAAGGTTGTCAGCGAAAGGCTGGAGGCAGTTTATAAAGGGCTGGGAGAAATGCAGAACCTTGCTGCCGGAGTAGGCGATCTGAAGAAAGTCCTTTCCAATGTAAAGACCAGGGGCATACTGGGAGAAGTGCAGCTGGGCGCTATACTGGAACAGATCCTTTCGCCGGAACAGTATGAAGAAAATGTCAATGTCAAAGGCACAGGCGCCGAGCGGGTAGAGTTTGCCGTAAAGCTTCCGGGAAGCGGCGATGGTCATGTGTGGCTTCCCATCGATGCCAAATTTCCGGGTGACGCCTATGCCAGGCTGATGGATGCATACGAGACAGGTGATATGGCTATGATAGAAGAATCCGGGAAGAACCTGGAAACAGTCATAAAAAAAGAAGCCAGAGATATAAGGGACAAATATATCCAACCTCCTCAGACTACAGATTTTGCCATCATGTTCCTGCCGTTTGAGGGACTTTATGCTGAGGTACTGCGCAGGGGACTTCTTGAGATACTGCAGAGGGATTACAAGGTGAATATCGCCGGGCCGACAACAATGGCTGCACTGCTAAACAGCCTTCAGATGGGATTCAGGACTCTGGCGATTCAAAAACACTCCAGCGAGGTATGGAATATATTAGGTGCCGTAAGGACAGAGTTTGAAAAATTCGGGACTGTTCTGGCTTCAACACGCTTAAAGATCGAGAGGGCCAACGATGATCTTGATAAACTGATCGGAACAAGGACAAATATGATAATGCGCCAGCTCAATAAGGTGACCAAACTGCCGGAACAGAAGGCCGATGAGATCTTCAGCCTTGGCGGAACCGGACGGGGATCAGTAGAAGATGACCTTGGACCAGTCCGACAGGAACAGGGATCTGGCAGACCGGATCAGAGTTTCGGCGACTATGCCACGGACACAGGTGAAGGCTCGGATGAGAGCATCCCATACGGCACATACGATGAAAAGGAATGATATATGAAGATATTTGCAATAGGCGATCTGCACCTGTCATTTGGGCCCGGAGTGGAAAAGCCCATGGATCGGTTTGGGGAAGAATGGGTCAATCATGCTGAAAGGCTGAGGGCCAACTGGATGAAAGAAATATCGCCTGTAGATACAGTGATAATTTGCGGGGATATTTCCTGGGGATTGAGGCTTGAGGAGGCTGCAGCCGACTTTGAGTGGATAAGGGGACTGCCCGGAAAAAAACTGCTATTCAAAGGAAACCATGACCTGTGGTGGCAGTCTGCAGGAAAACTTAACCGCCTTTACGGAGATGAAAATCTCATTTTTGTACAGAATACGGCCGAGATAGTGACTGCCGGAGGTCCTCCGGAAAGCAGTCCGCCGGAAAGCAGTCCGTCGGAAAGCGGTTCACCTGAATGCAGTCCGCCGGAAAGCGGTTCGCCGGAAATCCTGGAAACCCAAAAAAAGATCGCAGTCTGCGGCAGCCGCGGATGGATATGTCCGGGAGATGACTTTTTCGGGCAGGATGATAAAAAGATATACGAAAGAGAACTCATGCGCCTGGAGATGTCATTGCAAGACGGTGTAAAAAAAGGAGCAGACGAGATCATAGGCGTTCTGCACTTTCCGCCTACAAATGACAAGCTCCAGCCGTCTGGATTCACAGAGCTGATGAGCAGCTATGGAGTCAAGACATGTGTCTACGGGCATCTTCACGGAAAAGAAGTTTTCCCAAAAGGCATGAAAGGAATATTCAACGGAGTCAGATATGAACTGGTATCCCTGGATTATCTGGGAGCCCGGCCAAAGGAGGTAAGATCATGAGCAAAGTTATATTGATAGTGACAGACAGCATGGGAGTTGGAGCTCTGCCTGATGCGGCGGCTTATGGCGATGATGGGGCGGACACTTTCGGCCACATTGCGGCCGTAATGACCAAAGAAAAAAATAAATTTGACATACCGAACCTCAGAAGACTGGGTATCGGCAATATTGACGGAGTTTCTTTCAACGATCTGGCATGTCCGGATCCTATGGGGGCCTACGGCAAGATGGGGGAAATCTCAAAGGGCAAGGACACCATAACCGGACATTGGGAAATAGCCGGCATATATACAGACACGCCTTTCAAGACTTATCCTGATGGTTTTCCGGAAAAATTCATCAAAGCTTTTGAAACAGCCATCGGTACAAAAGTGCTGGGTAACTATCCGGCTTCCGGTACAGAGATCATAGAACAGCTGGGACCTGAACACGAGGCTACAGGCAGGCCTATCGTATATACATCGGCCGACAGCGTTTTCCAGATCGCAGCCAATATTGATGTGATCCCGCTGGAAAGGCTGTATGAGATATGTGAAGCGGCCAGAAAGCTCCTGGTGGGTGATGTGGCCTGCGGCCGTGTGATCGCACGGCCTTATGTGATACAGGACGGCAAGAGGGTAAGGACATCAGACAGGAAAGACTATGCCGTGTCGCCGCCGGAGGAGACTGTCCTGGACAAGGTAAGCAAGGCGGGCAAGACTGTATATGCCGTTGGAAAGATAAGGGATATCTTCAACGGCCGGGGCGTCACCAAGGCTGTCCACACCGACAGCAATATGGACGGAGTGGATAAGACCATAGAAGCCATGAAGATGGATTTTGACGGTTTCATATTCACAAATTTAGTGGATTTTGATTCCCAGTATGGACACAGGAGAGACCCTGCCGGATATGGCAGATGCATAGAGGAATTTGACAGCCGCATACCGGAGCTTATCGGAGCCCTGGACAGCGATGATATTCTGATGATATGCGCAGATCACGGTAACGACCCGGTACACAGCGGATTCGACCATACGAGGGAATATGTCCCGATACTGATTTATGGAGAAAAAGTCAAAGCCGGAGCGGATCTGGGCATAAGAAAGACTTTCGCCGATGTTGGAGCGACTGTAGCAGACATTTTAGGGGCAGAGCCTACAGCAATAGGAGATAGCTTTAAAGAGGTGATCTTGAAATGAACATGGTGGACATCATACAAAAGAAGAAAGATGGAAAAAAACTTTCAAAAGACGAGATCAGATGGTTCATAGACGGATATGTGGCAGGAGACATTCCGGACTATCAGGCATCAGCCCTGCTTATGGCCATATATTTTCAGGGACTGGACGAAGAAGAAACTTTCTATCTGACCGATTCCATGAGATATTCTGGAGATACGATAGACCTGTCACCCATAAAAGGAATAAAGGTTGACAAACATTCAACCGGAGGAGTGGGCGATAAGACAACCCTTGTGGTAGCGCCGCTTGCTGCTTCTCTTGGAGTTCCCATTGCTAAGATGAGCGGACGGGGCCTGGGATTCACGGGTGGTACCGTAGATAAGATGGAATCCATACCAGGAATGAAGACATCTCTTTCCTCTGAGGAATTCCTCAGTCAGGTCAATACAGTGGGAATGGCAGTTATTGGCCAGACCGCGCATATTACGCCGGCAGATAAAAAATTATACGCTCTGCGGGATGTGACTGCAACGGTAGACAATTTCGGACTCATTGCATCAAGCATAATGAGCAAGAAGCTGGCCGCTGGAAGTGACGCCATAGTCCTTGATGTCAAGTGCGGAGACGGCGCTTTTATGGAAGATCTGGATGATGCGATCACGCTGGCAGAGCTGATGGTAAAGATCGGCAAGGCTGCAGGCCGCCGTACGGTGGCAGCCATAACCGAGATGGGACAGCCGCTGGGAAAGGCCGTGGGCAACAGCCTTGAAGTGATCGAAGCCATCGAGACTCTCAAGGGACGCGGCCCTGCAGATATTACGGAACTGGCCGAAAAGCTTGGCGGCATCATGGTATACCTTGGCGGAAAAGCCGAAAGCCCTGACGAAGGCATGAAACTGGCCGCCCAAGCCTTGAAGGACGGACGGGGACTTGACAAACTCAGGGAATTCATTGCGGCTCAGGGGGGAAATCCTGATGTTACGGAAGATTATTCACTGTTCCCGCAGCATAGTATGCAAAGAGAACTGAAGGCAGATACTGACGGATATGTGGAAAAGATAGAAGCAAGGCGTATAGGGCTCGCTTCCCAGCATACAGGCGCCGGCAGAGCTACCAAGGAAGATTCTGTAGATCTTTCCGCCGGCATATATGTCTGCAAGAAGATCGGAGATAAAGTCTGCAAGGGAGATGTTATGGCGGTCATCTACGGAAATGACGGAGCAAAGCTGGACAATGCTGCCAAAGAAGTGCAGGCCGCTTTTAAGATAGGGAAAGAACCGATACAGCCGCCGAAGCTGATAAAGGAGATCATAGGACTGTAAGGACTGGCATAATGCGCCGCCTGCGACATATATTCTTAGAGAGCATATATGTTGAAAGGACGGCGCTTTTTTATGGATTTAAAAAAGAAGATCATCATCACAGTGGCAGGATGCGCCGCTATACTCTGCGCTTTTGCAGGAGTAGGACATCTATTGCCGAAACAGGAGCCCATTGAACTTGAGACCGTAAGCGATGAAGTGCCGGCAGAGGAAGAAAAAGCGCCTTTTGAGGTGGAGGCCAAAGGCGCAGTCATGGTAGATGCAGACACAGGCCAGGTACTGTTCCAGCAGGATGCCCATGACGAACTGCCCCTTGCTTCCGTGACAAAGATCATGACGATGCTGCTGGTCATGGAGGCGGTGGATGACGGCAAGATAGACCTTACAGATGAAGTGACGATCTCACAGAGAGCAGCTTCCATGGGCGGAAGCCAGATGTATATGGAGGCAGGTGAGGCACATACCGTTGAAGAGCTGCTCAAGGGCGTCGCAATGGCCAGCGCCAATGACGGATGTGTAGCCCTGGCCGAATATGTGGCCGGCAGTGAGGAGATCTTTGTGGAAAGGATGAACAAAAGAGCAGAAGAGCTTGGTATGCGGGACACGCATTTTGTAAACACCAACGGTTTGCCTGTGGCAGATCACTATTCCAGCGCATATGATATAGCGATAATGTCTATGGAACTTTACAAGCATGAAAAGACAAGAGAATGGTTCACAACATGGCAAGACACCATGACCGTCGGTCTGCCGGGAAAAGAAAAGGAATTCGGACTTACCAATACCAATAAGCTTATACGCCAGTATCAGGGATGCAACGGTATCAAGACAGGTTATACTGCAGATGCAGGCTATTGCCTTTCCGCATCTGCCACAAGGGAAGACACGCACCTGATCGCCGTTGTGCTGGGATGTGAAACATCAGACAAAAGAAATCAGGAGGTTTCAAAGATACTGGACTATGGCTTTGCCAATTATGAGACCCATGTGGTGGCCGAAAAAGGGGATGTCTTTGAGGAGATAGATGTAGAAAAAGGTACACCCCGCAAAGTAAATGCAGTAGCTGCTGAGAGGATAACCGCTCTGGTAAGTAAAGGAGAGACAGAGTCGGTGGTCACAAAGGCCACCATAGATAAAAAAGTCAAGCTCCCTCTTATCAAAGGAGATGAGATAGGTAAGCTGGCCGTATATGATGGGGAAGAAAAGATCGGGGAATATCCTCTTGTTGCTGACGGCGATGTCAATAAAGCCTCCTTCGGAGAACTGGTGTCAAGGTTTTTCGACGGCCTGTTCTGATGAAGATTGCCGATACATACCCAAGATGAGCATTCAGGATGAACCATATAAGGAGGCAGATGGATGGGAAAAGAATATATCATTTCCTTTTCCTCATTCTATAAAGCGGCTTATGCCCAGGATATGCTCCGGGAGGCCGGCATCAGCGCCAGTCTCAGGCGTCTGCCGGCTGAACTGGCAAGATCGTGCAGTACGGGAGTATATCTGAAAACATCTTCTGCAGAAGATGTAATGTCGGTTTTTGAGAGAAAACAGATAAAGCCGCGGGGAATTTATCAGATATCCCGGGATGAAAAAGGGAAGAAAAAATATATCATGGTACCATGAGCTGTAACGGCCGGGCGGACATAGGATCCTGCCCGGCCGAAAAACTTTCCAGGCGGCGACGGGCTTCGACATACTTTGCACACCTGACGGTGTATGATTGTCAGGTGAGGTGAGAGATGGTCATTTATGGAGAATATTTATTTGCAGAAAACTTCATAGCAGGGCTTCTCCTGATACTGCTGACCGGCAAAGTCGCAGGATATATGCCTTCGGCGGCGCGGGCGCTGGCAGCGGCAGTCCTGTGCGGACTGAGCGGATTCATTATCTTCCTGCCTGTCGGCAGCCTGATGTCAGCGGCAGTCAGGATAGGAGCCGGGGCGGCATGTGCGGCCGCTGCTTTTGGGCTGAGGAACATATTAAAGACTTCTGCGATTCTCCTTGTGCTGACATTTCTGTCCGGAGGCGCCGCCATGGCCATTCTTCTGTGGCGCCAGGAACCGGTCATATCCCATCAGGGCATAATATATATGGACGCAGTCACATATCTTTGGCTTTTGTTTTCGGGAATATTGGCCTTCGGGCTCACATACTGGTTTGTAAGACTGATAAGAGGCAGGGCTGGCGATATAGCCGCCAGGGGCCGGGTCTGCCTTGTCATAGACGGGAAACCTTTTTATTTCAGGGCGTTTGTTGATTCGGGCAATCAGCTCAGGGAACCTCTTACCGATAAACCGGTGGTATTGATAGACAAAAGAGGGGCTGAAAAACTGCCCTTTAAGGTTTATGACCTTCCACAGAGATACAGAGTGATCCCTTACAAAGCCGTGGGCGTTGATAAGGGCAGCCTCGACGGTCTCAGGACAGACATGATAATGTTCAGGCATCATAGGATCGAAGAAGCCTATGTGGCATTTTATCAGGGAACTTTCGGAGATTTTGAGGTACTTTTGAACAGAGACTTTTTAGAAGGAGGGCTTCTGCAAGATGTATAAGGAGATAATGTTCCGGCCGCTGATGAGGGCCGGCGAGCTGGCGGGCAGGATCAGGGAGATGATAAGATATAAAGCCAGAGCCCTTCTTTATATAGGGGGAAATGATGTGCTGCCGCCTCCGCTTGCAAAAGATGAAGAAGCAAAATTGCTGGAAGAATATGCAAAAGGCAGTCAGGAAGCCAGAAGCATCCTAATAGAAAGAAATCTCAGGCTGGTCGTTTACATTTCCAAAAAGTTTGAAAACGCCGGCGTAAATGTTGAGGATCTCATATCAATAGGCACCATCGGTCTTATAAAGGCGGTCAATACCTTCAAACCGGAAAAGAACATAAAACTGGCCACTTATGCTTCCCGATGCATTGAGAATGAGATACTCATGTATCTGAGACGAACCTCAAAGCTCAAAAGCGAAGTCAGCCTTGACGAACCTCTCAATGTGGACTGGGATGGCAACGAGCTTCTCCTTTCGGATATCCTTGGGACGGAAAACGATGTGGTATACCATCGGCTTGAGGATGAGGTCAACAGAAAATTACTATACGGCGCAATGAAAAAACTGGAGCCGAGAGAAAAGGAGCTGATGGAAATGCGCTTCGGCCTGAAGAGCGGAAAAGAGATGACCCAGAAGGAAGTAGCCGACCGGATGGGGATATCACAATCCTACATATCACGTCTGGAAAAACGGATAATATCAAGGCTTCAAAAGGAAATCAAAAAGCTGGGATAATATCGGGGCGCATGGCAGCCAGCGCCGGCATACATGCCGGATCAGGGTCATTTCCCACACTTTGGCACACATAAACACGACAGCCACAGTACATAACTAAAATATAATATTTTGATAGGATTGGTGTGTATTATGGCTAATAAAGTTGAAATCTGCGGTGTGGACACTGCCAAACTGCCGCTTTACAAAGAGGCGGAAATGACCGAAATGCTGGAACGGATCAAAGGAGGCGACACTTCTGTCAGGGAAAAGTTCATAAATGGCAATTTAAGGCTGGTCCTCAGCGTGATACAGAGGTTCGCAAACAGGGGAGAAAATCCAGATGACCTTTTCCAGGTTGGCTGCATAGGGCTGATAAAAGCCCTGGAAAATTTCGACATGAGCCACGGTGTGAAATTCTCAACTTATGCTGTGCCGATGATCATAGGAGAAGTCAGACGCTACCTTCGGGACAACAATGCCATAAGGGTATCAAGATCCATGAGAGATCTGGCCTACAGATCGCTGCAGGCAAAGGAAACTCTCGCCCGTGAAAAGCAGTACGATCCATCGGTCAGCGAGATAGCCCAGTACATGGGAGTCGAAAGAGAAGATGTGGTGACGGCGCTGGAATCTATACAGGAGCCGGTGTCACTGTTTGAACCTGTTTACCACGACGATGGAGATGCCATATATGTGATGGACCAGGTTTCCGACAGCAAAAATACAGACGCCAGATGGATAGAAAACATATCCCTTTCTGAAGCGATGGACAAGCTGACTCCCAGGGAAAGGCACATACTCAACATCCGTTTTTTTGAAGGAAAGACCCAGATGGAAGTGGCAAAAGAGATAGGCATATCTCAGGCTCAGGTCAGCAGGCTTGAAAAAAACGCCCTTTCGGCCATGAGAAAAGAGCTGAGCTTTTAAAAACGCCGGACAGGTTATATAAAGATGTTGAACATGGGGCAGAGGCAGACATTCATTCCGGTAAGGAAAAATAAGGTTATACTGAGATGCGCTCCCCCTGAAACGGAGGAAAACATAGAATCAGGGGGAGCGACTACACCGGAATCATGCATTCTGTCCCTTTCAGGGGGAGTGAGAACGGCATTTTAGGGACTATTTTGACAAGTGAAATTGTCAAAACGACAGAAATCCATGGATAGACGCTCATTACTCCCTTTCCGTGGTCCCCCTGAAAACCTTGATCTAAAAAAATAAGGGGGAAGCGGTCCCCCTGAAAAACGAAAAATATCTGTTTTAGGTGTAGCCGCTCCCCCTTAAATCAATAAAACATAAGTTTTAGGGGGAGACCCCCTTGCTGCAAAGTTTCCTGTGGAGCCAGCTGCTGCAAAGTTTCCTGTGGAGCTCATTGCTGCAAAGCTCCCTGCCCAAAGGCTGCCGGTAGCCTATGACAAAAGGCCATAACCATACATCCGATTGCCAGCATGCCTGGCGTTCAAAGGCTTTTAAGATTTTAATATATATTTTACTTATTTATGAGGACGGTTTAAAATATAAGGGATATCATGAAAGAAGAAAAAGCTTGATAGGAGAGATGTTATGAAAAAGGGAAAAAGAGCGATCATGGGAGCGTTACTTGCATTGTGCATGACATTTACTTTTGCAGTGCCGCAGTCGGCAGCGGCTCAGGAAGAAGAGATAACGATCTTGTACACCAATGATATCCACTCATATATAGACAACAACAGCGGTGATGAAGCAGGATGGAACTATGCGAAGCTTGCTCACCTGAAAGACAGCTATAAAAATGTGCTTCTGGTAGACGCAGGGGATCATATCCAGGGAACAGCATACGGTTCCATGGATAAAGGAGAAATGATAATGGATCTTATGGTCATGGCAGGATATGATCTGGCAACCGTGGGCAATCATGAGTTTGATTACGGTATGGACAGGGCAATGGAAGTGATGACCGGTTATGCCGTTCCATATGTCTCATGTAATTTCTACCATGAGAAAGAGGGCAAAAGAGGCGAAAATGTGCTGGACAGCTACAAGATCTTTGAGACCGGAGGAAAAAAGATCGCCTTCATCGGTGTGACAACACCAGAGTCTTTCACAAAGTCAACTCCGGCATATTTCCAGGATGAAGACGGAAACTATATATACGGTATTTCAGGCGGGGACGACGGACAGGCTCTGTATGATGATGTACAGAAGGCCATAGATCAGGCAAGGGCAGAAGGCGCCGACTATGTGATCGCACTGGGACATCTGGGTATTGATGAAAGCTCTGCTCCGTGGCGGTCAACAGATGTGATATCAAACACCGCAGGGCTGGACGCTTTCATAGATGGGCATTCTCACCACAGTATACAGTCGCAGATGATCCAAGATAAAGACGGCGAGGATGTGCTGCTTACACAGACCGGGTCATACTTTGATAGCGTTGGGGAACTGACCATATCAGCCGGCGGTACTTTGAGCGCACAGCTTCTCACTGAGACAGGCCTGGATGAAGAAGGTAATGTCATTCCGGATTTTACAGAAAGGCCAGAGGACCCGGAGGTGGCTGCTGTGGAAGAAAGCTGGATATCATCTATACAGGAGAGCTTGGGGCAGACCATAGGATATTCGCAGGTAGTGCTGGATAACTATGATGAAAACGGCAGGAGGCTGGTACGCAGGCAGGAGACCAATACGGGGGACTTTACGGCAGATGCGCTGTATTATCTCTTTGATGAAATGGACATGGATGTGGATGTTGCCATTATGAACGGAGGCGGCATAAGGAACGGCGCGATCACAGGAGAACTCACCTACCTTTCATGCAAGGACATACACACTTTCGGAAATGTGGCTTGTCTCATGGAAGTATCAGGACAGCAGATACTGGACGCTCTCGAATGGGGCGCCAAAGACTACAGTGCCGAGAATCCGGATTCTGAATCAGGTGGATTCCTGCATGTATCAGGACTTACCTATGAGATAAACCCATATATCAGATCTACCGTGCAGTCAGATGAACATGGCGTATGGACAGGCGGCCCGACGGGTGAATACAGGGTGAGGAATGTAATGATCTATGACAGGGAGACAGGACGGTATGAGCCCCTTGACCTTTATGGCACTTATCGCCTGGCCGGATATAATTATACGCTGAGAGATCTGGGTGATGGATTCGCCATGTTTGACGGGGCAGAAAACATCATCGACTATGTGATGGAAGACTATCTGGTACTTGCCAATTACATCGAGTCATTCCCGACAGATGCCCAGAGCGGGCTTCCAACCATTACCGCCGAAAATTCACCATATGGAAGCGTTTATGGTGAAGGACGCATAACAGCAAAATGCAGTCACGATGTGGCACAGGTAAAGATCAGCGGTACGATCGAGGCCACCTGTACCGAAGCAGGATATACAGGAGATGCCATCTGCCCGACATGCGGTCAGGTGGTAGAAGAAGGACAGATCGTCGCCGCCCTTGGACACGAATATCAGGACGGACGCTGTGTCAGGTGCGATGCTGCGGAAACTGCGGTATCTCAGACACCTGAAACAGGCGATCAGGAGCAGGCAAGGCTCTGGCTCCTTGCACTTATTGCAGCAGCAGGTATCGGCGGAGCAGCCTCAGGTCAGAAAAAACGGTCAGAAAACAGATAAAACAAATGCGCCTGTGGTATTACCAGCCGGCGCATTTTAAATACAGGATCAGTCGCAGATATAGTCTTTATGGCCCAGCATGAGATGGAGTATCTCCTTATCTGTGTTTTTCATTCCGTATCTGCCGATCTTTCCGATATTATCTATGGTTTCTTCAATATCATCTTCGACAAAACCTTCTCCCGGATTGAAGCAAAGGTCATCTTTTGCCATATCGTATCCGAGAAAAGCCGCCTCCAGAGATGATGCTATCTTTGCCGCACATGAGGCCTTTGCTCCGTCGCAGACTATGCCGCCTACATTGCCCAGTGTGTTGGAGATGGTGTTGCATATCTGTGCATAATCGGCGCCCTGAAGATAAGCAACCGCTGCACCGCTTCCGCAGGAAGCGCTTACGGCACCGCAGAAAGCCGAGAGCTTTCCTATATGGTGTTTTATATGTATGGAAATGAGATTGCTTATGGCCATGGCCCTGTAGAGGGAAAGCTGATCCGCACCAGCGGCTTTTGCATATTCCACCACGGGAACTGTAACGGTTATGCCCTGATTGCCGCTCCCTGAATTGATAACGACAGGCAGAGTACAGCCGTTCATCCTGGCATCGGAGCCGGCGGCGGCTTTTGCCACAGCACGGGCTCTGACAGATCCTTCATCCCGTGTCTTTAGCAGAGTTTGTCCGACACGCGCACCATAGTTTCCGGAAAGGCCTTCTTCGGCTATGGCAGTATTGTCCCGTATCTGAGCGGAAAAAAGTTCCCTGCCGTCTTTTTCTGTGAGTGCTTCTGCAAATTGAAGTATCTTTTTTACGGACAGATGGTCTTTGAGTTTTTCTGCCATATCATCGCCGGAGCAGGATGCGCTTGAATATATGGGCTTGCCATCCAAGATGCGGCCGGTGATATTGGTATGGCTGCCCTCGATGATTATCTGAGCCTCATGGCCATTGCCTCTTACCAGGACTTTTATGTAAAGGTTGGGCGTATCTTCTGCAAGATGGCATTGGCAGAAACCTTCTTTCAGGAGTTTTTCGGCTTCTGAGATATCATCGCAGGTTATACTGTTAAGGACTTCGAGATCACAGTCGTCAGGCTGGGAATGGCCGGCAAGCATGCCCAGCACCGCAGCGGCCTCTATGCCTCTCATGCCGCCTGAATTGGGAACGATGACGCCTTTGACATTTTTAACGATATTTCCGCTGCACCATAATTCCATAGACTCAGGCATGGACCCAAGCAGGCTCCTTGCCTGAGAAGCGCCGTAGGCTATGGCGCCCGGTTCAGTACAGCCCAGAGCAGGTATCAGCTCGGATCTGAGTATTTCTTTAAAGTTGTCGTAAAGCTGACGGTCTATCATGGTTGCAACCTCCTAAAATCTGATTATATCACTGATAATATCAGAAATATTATCAAAGGTCAAGACAAGGGAAGCTTTACTTTCAAAAGGGAAGATGATATATTAAGTGAGTAGATAAAAAGAGCGTGAGGGATATGAACAAAGAAAATCTCAAGAAAAAAGTATATGACCATATAATGGAGGCCATCATACAGGGAGAGTATTCTCCCGATGATATACTCAGCGAAAGCATGCTGACGGAAAAATATAATGTGAGCAAATCTCCGGTGAGAGAGGCGCTGGTCCAGCTATGCAGTGAAAATGTCCTAAAGAGCATACCCAGGTGCGGATACATGGTGGTCAGGATCACCAGAAGCGATATTGAGGATATACTTGACTATAGAGCCGCATTTGAAGCAGGAATGCTGAGACAGGTGATAGACAGCATAGAGCCCAATCAGTTGGCAGAACTGGAGGAAATAGACAGGCTATGTACGGGAGAGGAAGCCATCAGAGACTTCTGGAAGCATTGGGAGTATAATAAGAAGTTCCACCTGGAGCTCATGTCTTTTTCACGCAACAGATTCGCTTACGAGGCGCTGGAACAGGCTCTTGACACATTGACAAGGGCATATGCCCAGTTTTACTGGAACCAGTGGAAAGAAATAAATTTCCCGGCAGATACAAAATATCACAAAGATATCATTGAAGCCATAAGGGACAAGAACGCCGATGAGGCTGCCCGGTATCTGATGGCTGATATGGAGGATTTCGGCAGATAGAGAGATTGGGATATGACAGATAACATCATAGAGATAGACAGTCTGAACAAGAGATACGGATCTTTAAAAGCTGTAAATGATCTGAGCTTTAAGGTGAAAAGAGGGGAACTGTTTGCTTTTCTGGGGGTAAACGGAGCAGGAAAATCTACCACCATCAATATCATGTGCGGCCAGCTTTCCAAAGACAGCGGAAAGGTTATGATCGACGGACGCGATATGGACAGAGAAGCGGCAGGCATTAAAAGGGAGCTGGGCGTGGTCTTTCAGGATTCGGTCCTTGACGCAGCCCTCAGCGTGTATGATAACCTGGAAAGCAGGGCAGTCCTGTATGGCATGAGTGGTCAGCCATTCCGCAAAAGATTTGATGAACTTGCAGCGCTCCTTGACTTTTCAGACCTGAAAAAACGGGCTGTGGGAAAGCTTTCCGGCGGACAGCGGCGCCGCATCGATATTGCAAGGGCGTTGCTCCACAGGCCCAAGATACTTGTCTTGGACGAGCCGACCACCGGACTGGACCCCCAGACAAGAAAGAGCATATGGAATGTCATCTTTGAGTTGAGAAAAAATGAGAACCTGACCGTCTTTCTGACGACACATTACATGGAAGAAGCTGCAGAAGCCGACTATGTGGTGATCATAGACGGCGGTATGACCGCTGCGGAAGGTACTCCCCTTGAGCTTAAAAATACTTATACAGGTGATTTTATCACACTTTATGGTGCGGATGAACAGACCGTCAAGCAGATGGGTGCAGAATATACTCCCGTCAGAGACGCTTACCGTATTGCCGTGCCAAGTACCAAGGCAGCGACAGAACTTATACTTAAATATCCGGAGGCCTTTAAAGATTTTGAGATCACCAAGGGAAAGATGGACGATGTCTTTCTGGCGGTCACCGGAAAAGACCTTACAGGAGACGCTGAAAAATGACTGTGATCATACTGATAAAGAGGAATATCAAACTTTTTTTTAAAGACAAGGGAATGTTCTTCACATCTCTCATAACGCCGGTGATCCTTCTTGTACTGTACTCCGCTTTTCTTGGAGAAGTATACAGGGAAAGCTTTACTGCAGGAATACCTGCGGATGCTGATATATCAGAGGGCCTTATTGACGGACTGGTAGCCGGTCAGCTGGTATCTTCAATACTTGCAGTGTCCTGTGTTACGGTGGCTTTCTGTTCCAACTTTCTGATGGTACAGGATAAAGCCACTGGAAATATAAAGGATTTCAGGATATCGCCCATAAACGGCGCTGTCCTTTCAGTCAGCTATTATGCAGCGGCTATAATATCAACTCTTATCATATGCCTTTCGGCAGCCGCCATTTGTCTCGGATATATGGGTGCGTCAGGCTGGCATATGACATTTTCTGATGTTCTATGCCTTGTACTGGATGTGGTGCTGCTGGTATTGTTTGGCACAGCCCTCTCATCAGTCATAAACTTCTTTCTCACTACTCAGGGACAGATTTCAGCGGTAGGGGCGATGATAAGTGCCGGATATGGGTTTATATGCGGGGCATATATGCCGATAGCATCTTTTGGTGAAGGCCTCCGGAATGTAATGGTTTTTTTGCCGGGCACTTATGGAACCTCGCTTATCAGGGAGCATTGCCTTGATGGTGTGCTTGCCGAAATGGAAATGGAGGGTGTTCCAGCCGCAGTCACTGAAGGTATGAGGGACTCTCTTGACTGCAATATTTATTTCAGCGGCAGCCTTGTGGACGAGGCCTGCAAATACTGTATCGTTGCAGCCGCCGCAGCAGTCCTGCTGGCAGTTTATATCCTGCTCAACTGCCTTATAAAGCCAAAAGGATAAGTATGAGGCATGGTATGGGGCCATACCTGCTGCAGTTTAACTTGATGGGCGTACACCCCGGACATACGGCAAAAAGTTTACTTTTCCTTAAAACACAGGGCAAAAGTGAAAATTTTTTACAGGAGAAAAGCTTTCTCCTGTTTTTTATTTGCAGAAATTGCCTTCTGTTTGCATGGAATTTACATTTTGTTAATCTTGGCGGGATAGCCGCAGAAGATAAAGGGACTATATAATCTATGAGAGAGAGGAGTATTTTTAAGATATGCCAACAAAAGCAATCAATTATATTGATCCTAAGATAAGAGAAATAAAAGAATGGATAAAACTCAGGGACAACAGGATATGTCTGATGATCGTGATCGTATTATTTGCCGCAGTTGCCGTCTGCGCCGTACTACTCAACAAAGCGGCCGCAGACCATGTCCCCACCAGCGCCAGCCAGATGGTGTTTGAAAAAGCCGAAGTGACGGCGGTGCTTTCTGATGATGCCCAGCCTGACTATGACAATGCAGAGGGCAGGCGTGTAGGTACTCAGGAGCTGGAAATACGCATACTGACCGGAGACCACAAAGACGAGATAATGAGCCTTACCAATTATATGAGCGCTCTTTTCAATGTGGACCTGGAGAAAGGCGACAATATCATCGTCCGGATCATGACCGATGAGGACGGGGCGTATTACGCTTCTGTGTTCAACTATGACAGGGGAATAGTGGTAGGCGCCTTTGTGCTGATCTTCTTTGTGCTTCTGGCTGTCCTGGGCGGAAAGAAAGGCATTGGAGCCCTGCTGGGACTTTTGTTCACTCTGGCCTGCATATGGTTTGTTCTCATACCGGCTGTTATGATAGGCCTGCCGGTCATACCGGTGACGGTGATCGTCATAGGGGTGACTTCTGCCGGAGCGCTGCTCCTGCTCAACGGTCTTTCGAGGAAAACTTTCTGCGCTGTGCTGGGGTGTTTCATTGGAGTGTTGACAGCCGGTATCATTGCCGCCCTTGTGGGGGCCATAACGCCGATCAACGGATTTAATATGACGGAGGCAGAAAACCTCATCCTCTACGGAGCCGACAAAGGCTTAAAGATCAGCGGCCTTCTCGTCTGCGGCGTGCTGATCTCCGCCCTGGGAGCGGTAATGGATGTGGCCCTGGGCATTGCCTCATCGGTCAATGAGCTGAGGATAAACAACCCCAAGGCGACGGCAAAGGAGCTTTTCAAGTCGGGAATGAACATCGGAAAAGACGCCATGGGCACTATGGCCAATACACTGATCCTGGCTTTCGCCGGTTCGTCCCTGAACATGCTCATATTGGTACAGACATACGACATACCTTTCCGCCAGCTTATCAACACGGACTACATATGTATAGAGATAATCCAGAGCATATCGGGCGCCGTCGGGATCTTGCTGACAGTTCCGATCGTAGCTCTTATAAGCGCCGCAGTAATGTCGGGGCAAAAGAGCGGTCGTTAAGATAGATTCATTTGTTTATGAAATTTAAGGCAAAGGAGGACAAGAGCAGATGAAGAGCAAAAATTACAGGCGAAAGATACTTGCCGTTTTGCTGGTGGCTGCCATGGTGCTTACGGGTATACCAACCGCCGTATTTGCATCGTCTACGGGAACTTATGAGAAGATAACCGACTCTTCACAGTTTACCGACGGTAAATATGTCCTGGTCACTGATACGGGATATGCGCCCGGCCCCCTTGACGGGACATGGTTATCTGCTGCAGAAATGGGCGTGCCGGACCAGATGGCCAGCATATCAGACCCAGGCGATGCCTGGTATCAGATTGCCGTTGACGGCGACAGCGTCACCTTAACGGACAGCAACGGGCAAGCTATTGCTCCGAAAGGCGGAAATGAAAACGGCATCAGGGGAGCTGAATACAGATGGGCCTGGTCCGAAAGCGACGGTAAATTTACTTTCGACGGACAAGGTGATGACACTGTCAGACTGGCAAGCAATAAAGGCAGCCAAAATAAATTCAGAGCATATAAAAATGGAACGGTTGACGGTAATCAAAACGGCTACCCTTCCGAGTTCACCCTGTACAAATTCGTTGAGGGAAGCGGCGGAGAGACTACCGTAGCCGCGCCTCAGGCAGACCCTCAGTCCGGAACAGTAGATATGGGTACTGAAATAACCCTGACCAGCGCTACTTCAGGAGTTCAGATATATTATACTCTGGATGGCAGTGATCCGGCAGATCCAGCCAACGCCGGCCGTCAGCTGTACAGCGGTGATAACAAGCCGGTCATAACCGAAAACTGCACCCTCAAAGCGGTGGCAGTCCTCGGAGGAGCTTTCAGCGCAATGCAGCAGGTGGAATACACTGTTGATAAAGCCGGAACTCTTGTAAATGAACTTCAGGACGGCGATCAAGTAGTGATATACCTGCCGTCGGCTGAAAAAGTCATTTCCACGGAGGCTGACGGAAGCAGGCTTGCAGGAGCCGATGCAAAAGTCGAGGACGGAAAGCTCACGACCGATGCGGACAATGTGGTGTTCACCGTTGAAGAAGCAGGATCTTCCACAAGAGCAGCAGGAGATGTATATCATATCAAAGCTGACGGAAAATACCTGACCAGCGGGGCTACAGGCAACGCTCTGACCCTTGAAGCAGAGGCCGGACAGTACAGTCAGTGGACTCTGGAAGAGACCAGCGGCGGCTGGTTCATTAAGAACACAGAAGCTCAGTACAACGGAAATTCGCAGTATGTCGAATACTACAGCAATGCCTTTACCACATATGGAATGAACTCAAATAGCGACGAAGCTATCTATACTTTCCAGTTCTATTATGCACCGGAGACGGCTACGCTACAGGACAGAGACAGAGTAGTCATCTACAATCCGGCATATGGAAAGGCTCTGTCCGGAGAATACAACGGTTATTACAACAAGGGCACGGATGTGACTGTTGGAACTGACGGTACCCTTTCCGGATATACTGATAAAGATATCTGGACTGTCATAGACAACGGAGACGGAACCTACAGCTTCTCCTACGGCGGCCAGAACATAGCCATGGGAGACAGCCATACCAGCATGCCTCTTGGAGAAAAGAACGATGAGTGGGAGCTTGTAGATGCCGGAAACGGGCTGCATTACATAAAGAACACTGTCCGCAATTCCTATATGGAATGGTATGACCAAAAGAACAATTGGAGCGCTTATCATAGCATAGCCTCCGGCAGCGAAGACCTGTTCGCTCTGGAATTTTATGTAGTTGAGGACGAACCTCCGGCCACAGAATACCCTATAAAAGACGGCGACCAGATAGTCATCTACAATCCGGCATATGGAAAGGCTCTGTCCGGAGAATACAGCGATTATTACAACAAGGGCACAGATGTGACAGTTGGAACTGACGGCATCCTTTCCGGATATACCGATAAAGATATCTGGACTGTCATAGACAACGGAGACGGAACTTACAGCTTATCCTACGGCGGCCAGAACATAGCCATGGGAGACAGCTATACCAGCATGCCTCTTGGCGAAAAGAACGACAAGTGGGAACTTGTAGACGCCGGAAACGGACTGTATTATATCAGGAATACTGTCCGCGATGCCTACATGGAATGGAATAAAGGGTACGAAACATGGAGCGCTTACTACGACATAAATGAAGGCAGTGAGGATCTGTTCGCCCTCGGCTTCTATGTGATCAGCGATGATCCGGGAACAGAAGACCCTGATCAGCCGGCCGTAGAGGGACTTGAGATCGAGGCTGACCCTAAGAGCGGGACTTCCGTTGAAGCAGGGCAGGTCATAACCCTCAATTCAGCCGAAGGTACGGAGATCTATTATACCATGTCGACAGACGGCAGTCAGCCTGCCGACCCTCAGGTAACAGATGAACAGAAATATACCGGCCCTCTGACCATCGAGGAAACTCCGGAAAAGGATAAGCCGGTAATAATAAAGGCTGTTGCCTACAAGGCGGCAACTGATGAAGCAGAGGCGCAGACCGGAGAAGTATATACTTTCACCTATAAAGCCCCTGTGAACATAGGCGATTATGAGCTGTATTTCGGACAGCTTCACGCTCACACCAATCTTTCTGACGGAACAGGAACAGTTGCCCAGGCCTTTGATCACGCTTCAAAGGTGGCCAATCTGGACTTCCTGGCGCTGACTGACCACTCCAACTCCTTCGACAATGACGGCGGAGTGCATATGGACGATGAAAACGCTGAGGAACTGAGCAGCGAATGGGCTGAAGGCCGTTCCGGGGCAAGAGAGATAACAGCAAGGGAAAACGGTACTTTCGTAGGACTTTACGGCTTTGAGATGACATGGTCCGGAGGAGCTCCGGGACATATCAACACTTTCAACTCCGATGGATTTGAAAGCCGCAACTATGCTCCTTACAAAAAAGGCGACAACTACGAAGTATTGCAGGCATATTTCGATACCCTCAACGAAAATCCGCAGACTATCTCCCAGTTCAACCATCCGGGAGATACATTCGGAGATTTCATGGACTTTGCCCTCTATGACACAGTAATAGATAATCAGATGACCCTCATAGAAGTGGGCAACGGAGAGGGAGCCATCGGAAGCAGCGGATATTTCCCATCATACGAATACTACACCCGTGCCCTTGACAAGGGCTGGCATGTGGCTCCTACCAACAACCAGGATAACCACAAAGGAAACTGGGGCGATTCCAATACTGCCCGCAGTGTCGTACTTGCCGAAGACCTGTCAGAGGAATCGATATATGACGCCATGAAGAACTACAGGGTTTACGCAACGGAAGATAACGATCTGGCTATCCTGTATACCCTCAACGGCAATGCCATGGGCTCGATCCTTGACGATCAGGAGGCTATCGACATTGAAGTATCCATCAATGACCCTACCGATAATGCCGGTCAGACAAAGGTGGAAGTCATAGTAAACGGAGGACAGACTCTGGCAGAACAGACCTTTGATGGCGGCTCTGCCGATCTGACTTTTGAAGATCTGCCGGCTACATACGGATATTACTACATCCGTGTCACCCAGGCCGACAAGAACATCGCCGTAACTGCCCCTGTATGGGTAGGAGAAAGCGTCAACGCAGGCATATCCAAGACCGCCAGCGATGTGGCTCTTCCTATAAAGGGAGACACCATAAACATTTCCAGCCAGATATTCAACAACCTTTCAGAAGATATGACAGTAACTTCACTGACATATACCATGGAAGGTCAAGAAGAACCTTTCCATACTGCTGATGTATCGTCCATAGGCGATGGAGGCGTTGTAGGAGCCAGGACTTCCTATGAATACGGCTTCCCGTATACGGCTGACCAGGCAGGTGGGTTCAACATAAATGTCCGGATGACAGCCGATATAGGCGGGGAAGAATTTACATTTACCGATGTGCTCAAGCTGAGCGTATCCGACCCGTCCATAGCCACCAAGGTGCTCATAGACGGCACCCACTATAATGACTATGTGAACGGCTACTATTCGGGAAACATGACCAACTTCATCAACATGGGAACTGCTGATAATATCCAGGTCAGGATAGCTCAGCCGGGAGAGAAGATCACAGCTGAAACTCTGGAAGATATTTCCCTGTTTGTGATCTCAGCTCCGCTCAAATACACCAGCGACTACACAGGAGATGCGGTACCGAGCGTATTTGAGGATGAGTTTGTACAGCTGGTAGCCGACTATGTGGAAGGCGGAGGTACAGTCATAGTATGCGGATTGGCCGACTATCAGGACGCCAACAGCGGATCTCCGCACACCACTTATGAGCAGGCCAACAAGCTGCTTGAAGCCATAGGCTCCACCATGAGGGTAAACGATGACGAGCTCATAGACCAGGATGAAAACGGCGGACAGCCTTACAGATTGTATTTTAACGATTTCAACACACAGAGCACCGATCCGGCTGTTCAGCAGGTACTTGAAGGGGTTGTGGAATCAGGTCTTGCCTATAGCTCATACTCCGGCTGCTCCATAAGCGTAGGAGAAGGAGAGGCCATAGTTTACGGCCACGACACCACTTACTCCATCAACAGCAAGGCTCCTACCCAGGGTCACGACAAGCCTGTCCTCAGCTACAGCACGCCGTATGACGAAGACACGGCCGTAGTAAAGAAAGGCGATGTAGTTGCCATGGCAACAGAGCAGGTGGGAGAAGGAAGAGTGTTCGTATCAGGAACGGTTTTCTGCTCCAACTTTGAGGTTGCTGCCGAAGATCAGGTCAGCTACTCCAACGGCCTGATCGCCCAGAACATCCTCAATATGGTCAAGAAAGAACCTGTCATCAGCACCATACAGGAAGCAAGGGCAGGAAGCGACGGTGAAGTGTTCACCGTTATCGGCACAGTGGCCAACGGCACTGCCGAGACCGGAAATGCTTTCTTCAACACCATATATATCCAGGATGAAAACGGAAATGGTATCAATGTATTCCCTATAGATGACAATAACATCCGCAGGGGAGACCAGGTGATGGTTACCGGTACCATAAGCGAATATATCGGAGACAAACAGCTTTCCGCCATCAATGTGACTGTACTCGAAGGCACAAAAGATGTGGTCATCACTGATGTTACCACCAAAGAAGCCAACGACTACGAGACCAACTTCGGAAAACTGGTGAAAGTTGAGGGTCAGGTCAAGGCAGTTGAACTGGCCGGAGGCATCGTTGAGACCATCATCATCCAGGACGAAAGCGGCGAGAGCTGCCGTGTATTCATCGACGGATATATCGGATACTCCGGCGATACAAAGGCGCTGGAAGACTTCGTCAAGGAAGGAGCCTATGTGAGCGCAGTGGGATTTGTTTCCCATGACGCCGAGGGCAACAGGCTCAGGGTAAGAGACCGTTCAGAGATCCTGTCTGCGGAAGCTCCGCAGCCGGGAGACGGCCAGGATCCGGACGAGGATAAGCCAAATGGCGGCCAGACCGGAGATAATGACCAGACCGGCGGTGATCAGCAGGACGGCCAGAACTCAGAGGGACAGAATGGTACGGCTCCTAAGACCGGAGACAGCAACGCCATTGCAGCGGCACTGATTCTGCTGATAATGAGCGGCGGAGCGATAGCTGCCATAGCAGTGAAAAAAAGGCGCCGGGAAGAGGAATAAAGGCTTGATCTGATAGACAGCCAATGGACAAAACCGCAGACTGCTTTTATGCAGCCTGCGGTTTTTTATATGAAGTTTGGAAGCTGAGATACATTGTCCAAGATATTTCCAGCCAGTAAAAGGTTCTCTTTTCATATGAGACTAACTGGGATGAGAACCTAAATGTGCCGGCAGTCCATAAAATGGTTCTTGAACCGGAGAAAAACCCGTGCGGGAGAACCTGAATGGACAAAATGGTTCTCGGCAGGGGTATTTCAGGGTGAAAAAAGAACCCGTTGATGATAAAAAGTTCTCAGGGAGGCTAAAAATTGAGAAAAGAAGAACTTTTCTGCGGAAAACCACAGATCTTCCCAAATAAAATGCAATTTTATCCTTGACAACCCCGCACAATGGCCGTATAATATGCATGTTAATGAATAAATATTAAAAATACAGAGAAAGGAGATGTTGACGCGGCGAACATGTCCGCGCCCAAACAGAACATCATGAGAACTAAAAAAATGTGGGAACTCACCTGGCCCGAAGTAAAAGAGGCTGCGGACAGCGGGATGGGAGTCATGCTCCCGATCGGGGCCATCGAACAGCACGGCTATCATCTGCCGCTGATAACTGACACGATACTTCCGGTAAAACTCTGTCTGGACATAGCAGAACAGACAGACATGATAGTCGCCCCGCCCATCTCATACGGCACTTATTCAAGACCCCAGAGCGGAGGCGGCCAGGCTTTCGTAGGGACTACATCCATAAGCGGCGTGACCCTGGTATATCAGATAGAGGATATTTTAAAAGAATTTATCCGGCATGGATTTAAAAAGATCGTACTTTTCAACTGGCATATGGAGAACTCCAACTTCATATACGAAGCTGCTTTCAGAGCATCAGAAAAAGGAACTCTGCCCGGAGTGAAGTTCATCATAATGGAAACACCCTTTGACAGTTTTGATAAAGACACGATGGATTATCTGTATCCGGATGGCTTTCCGGGCTGGGGCGTAGAGCATGCCGCAATGTTTGAAACATCGATGATGCTGTATATCGCACCTGAATTGGTGCTCATGGATAAAGGCGTTGACAGCGAGATAGAAGACAACACTTTTTACGATGTGCTCCCGATCCAGGCCAGCCACACCACCGAAAGCGGCAACCTCTGGAAGATGTCCGGCGCTTCGGCCCAAAAGGGAGAACGGATCTGGAAAGAACTGCTCAAGACCCTTACGGCGGTCATAGAAAAGGAGGTAGGATGATGCCAACTCCTCTTCAGGTGATAATTTTTACTTCCCCGCTCTGGGGAGGCTTTCTGCTTGCATTTATAAATTTTATTAAAAAATAAGGAGGTTCCATATGGCAGTAAGGATAATCGTACTGGTGCTGTATTTTGCAGTACTGCTGGCCATAGGAGTATATACCTCCAAGATGGCAAAGTCTTATTCGGAATACAATCTGGCGGCCAGGAGCAATAATAAGTGGATAGCCGGGATATCCACCCAGTCATCTTCCACCAGCGGATGGATGCTCCTGGCCATGCCGGGGCTGGCGTTTACATACGGCTTTGGGGTGATCTGGACTCTCATCGGCTGGATGGGCGGCTCTCTGTTCAACTGGCTGGTATTGGCAAAGCGGCTGAGGCTGGCTACCGAGACCTATGACAGCGTATCCATAGTCGAGTATTTTGAAAAGCGTACCGGTGACGAAAAAGGCATAGTCGGGCTCATATCCGGGATATCCATCATAGTCCTGATGATAATCAATTCGTCGGGAGAGCTGATAGGGTGCGGAAAGCTGATACAGTCAGCTTTTGGACTGGACATAAATACGGCTACCACCATAGGCCTTGTGATAGTGGTGATATATACTTTCCTGGGAGGATATATGGCCGTAAGCTGGAGCAATCTGCTCCAGGGAGCCCTGATGTTCATAGCTCTGCTGATCGTGCCTATATATGCCGTCATCAATTACGGCGGATTCCACGATATAGCTGCCGACGCCATACAGTATGATCCTGACATGTTTTCATTCCTTTCCGATGAGATGACATTGCAGGAAAAAGTTGTACTGGTGTCCGGCGGAGTGGGCATAGGCTTCATGTATCCTGGCATGGTCCATGCTCTGACCGGCCTTATGGCGATCAAAGACCCAAAAGAAGTGAAGGATTCGGCGCTCATAGCTACCATATGGGGCTGTGCCGCCCTTGGAGGCGCATCCATGATAGGTATAGCCGGCAGGGCAATATTGCCTGATATTGCAGATCCGGAACAGACATTCCTGGTGCTTTCGGAAAAGTATTTCAACAATGCCTTGTTTGCCTTGATGGCTGCTGCAGTAATGGCGGCCATACTTTCCTCGGTCTGCGCTTATCTGATAGTGGCTACAGCGTCCCTTGGGGGCAGCGTGGTAAAGAGATTTTTCCGCATTGAGGATGACCACAAGGTGGTAATGATAGAAAAGATCGCCATGGTGGTGATCGCACTGGTGGCTTATTACCTGGCTTTCAACGGAGGCAGCGTACATACCATTGCCATGTTTGCAGCTTCGGGTCTTGGAGCATCTTTCGGCCCTGTGGTGATCGCAAGCCTCTATGGCAACAGTATCAACTGGAAAGGCGCCGTTGCCAGTATATTTTCCGGTATGATAGTGGTAATAATCTGGTTCTATTCGGGACTGTCAAACTATCTGTTTGAAGTATTTCCGGGATGGATAGTCAGCACTGTGGCGCTGTTTGCCGTAAGCAAGGCCACAGGGGGCCCGGATCAGGAGATCACGGAAAATTACAAAAAGTATCTCAAGGTACTAAGAGACTGAAACAGATCATATGCACATAAAACAAGGTGCCGGGTGTCAGATCAAGATGCCGCAGGCACCTTTTTCCGTTGAAAATTTTCATATCATGTGATTAAATAGTAGCATAAAGTATCAGGGAGGAAATGGCCATGTCGTACGGAGAAATAAAAAAGCAGATCATAGAGAACTTTAATATTTTTCCGAAAAAGGAACTGATGGTAGCAAAATATATTACGGATAACTATGACAATATCCTGCATATGACGCTGAAAGAACTGTCGGCGGCCATAGGAGTCAGCGAAGCCACCGTGGTCAGATTCGCAAAATCTCTTGGATATACCGGGTTTTACCCTTTCAGGACTGCCTTAAAGGAAGAAGCCGGGGCAGTCAGGAGTCCGTATATGCTGCTGAAACAGGCCAAAACACCTGACGATGTCTCCCTAAAAGCATATCTGGACAATGTGATGTGCGATATAAGGGTGATGTTTGACAGGATCGATCTTGGCCAGATTGAAAAAACGGCAAGGAAAATGCTGGAGGCGGATACTGTCTATCTGGTGGGCGTCGGGTCAGACAGCGCTGTTATGAGGCATATGAGTGAATATCTTATTCTGATAGGGATCAAGTGTATTCCGGTATATGAAGAAGGTATGGCGCTCAAAGAAAGGATCCTCCTTGCCGGAGAAAAAGATCATATTTTTATGTCATCTTTTCCGACTGTACAGCCGGACGAGTACTGGACGGCGGAATATGCTATGAAAAACCGCATACCTGTAACACTTGTAACCGATTCTGACATAACGGCAAGATTATTGGGAATAAAGGATTATTTCAACGCAAAGGATTCTTCTGACAGCTTTTTTAACTCCAACATTTCAGCTATGCTCATTTGCAATATGATATTGCTGAAAATGCAGGAACTGGGCTATGAAAGGATAGAAAGAGCCCTGCGCCGGTATGACAAAGCAATGGGACGCTGAGGACAAAGGGACTCTGAGGACAAAGGGGCTCTTGGGACAAAGGGGCTCTTGGGACGGAGAACAGGGGTACATAGAGGAAGATGGAGGAAGATGGTATGGATTGGCAGATGGGGGCTGCCATCTTAAATAAGGTAGCGTACCACGCCAAAAATGAAATTTTTATTTCTTTTTTGATTAAAAAGATTGTTTTGTTTCAAAAATGTGATATAATCAGATCCGGAAAGGGGATCTGCCAAATCATGACAAACATTCAAAAAGAGAGAGGATATCTTGAGATCTTCATGGCTGGCTGTCTGTGGGGCAGCATAGGCATTTTTGTAAATCTGCTGAGCGGGTTGGGTATAAATTCAGGTACGGCTGCATTTATAAGGATATTCAGCGGAGCGGTGCTGCTTATACCGGTGATGATGCTCAGAGGCGGACTGCAGCTGATGAGGATAGATCGCAAAGGTCTGCTTATCTGCACTATCTTAGGCGTGTTCAGCCAGGCGCTTTTTAACTTTTCATATAACATGTCGATAAACGATGTGGGGATGGCGACCGCTTCGGTGCTCCTATATACATCGCCCATATTTGTGTGCATGATGTCGGCGGTTTTCTTTAGGGAACATATTGGTGCGGCAAAGGCTGCGGCCCTTGCAGTGAACATTGCCGGATGCGTTTTGACGGTAACGGGAGGAAATTTTTCTGAGCTTACTTTTTCAGTTGCCGGAGTAGCTGCAGGAGTTGGAGCCGGATTTTTTTACGGATTGATGACCATTATCAGTATGCCGATAACGGGAAGATACGATCCTCTTACCATACTGTTTTACAGTTTTCTGTCTGGGTCTGCCGTACTGGCGGTCATGGTCCGGCCATGGGAAACCATCGGAGACATCTCTGGTCTGCTTCCGGTATTTGCAGCATCTGCAGCATATGGAGCGATACCTACGGTAGGGGCATATATGCTTTACATGAGGGGACTTTCAAAAAAACCTGCAACTTCCAAGGTGCCTGTCATCGCATCGGTAGAAACGGTCGTGGCTGCCCTTATCGGGATACTGGTATTTACTGAGGATGTGACTATATATAAATTGATCGGGATATCATGCGTTATGGCCTCGATATTCATCATGAACATCCAGGGAACAGCAGAGCACAGTCATTGAGGTCATTTAAACTGCAGTATCCGTGCGGCGATGGGCCCAAGGCACTGATGATCGGTGAAATCAACTTTGCCGCCATATGTCTGTATTACAGCCCTGTCTTCGGCAGAAAGCCCTTCATAGGGCTTTTTCTTTATGGAATTGTACAGAAGGGACATGATAAACCTGTGGCCCTTTGAAAGACGGGCATAATCAATGCCGCCCCGCAGATGGAAGAATTCGGTCTTTTTCGGCATAAAATCTCCGAATTGCCTCGAGACAGATGATATAATGTTGGCTTTGTTCTGCGGGTCTTTCGGATCGGCTAATCCTACGGTAACGATGAAAAAAGGGGGACGGCAGCACTTGGGCAGATGACGGAGAACATTGGAAAGTCCCAAAAGCCCTCCGGCATAAAGGCCTCCCATATATATTATCAGATCCATCGAGGACAGATCTTTGGGGCAATGCTTATGGTCAAAGACTGCGATCCCTGTAAGGTCAGAAAGTTTTTCTGCATACGATCTGGTATGACCGTAGTGACTGCCGTATATTATCACGCTCTTCATTTGGACAGCTTCTCTTTTATGTCTGAAAAGACGGTGTATGAACTTCCGCCGAGAAACATCAGGCATATGGCACAGGCAAATCCGGACGATGCCATGGCATGGCCTGCCGCTGCTCCTGCATGTGCTGCTCCTGCAACCTCCACCATATGAGCAGCAAAGTAAAACAGGAATGCGGCAGAAACCACTGCGATCAGATAAGGCGCGATCTTAAATATCTTTTTCTTGTTTTCATAAGTATCCATGCTTAAATACTAAGCCTGTCCGGCATATGTTTCTATCAGGGAAATGTAAAGCGAAAGTAAAAAATTGTTCCCATAAATACCATTGAAAAATCCGCCGTAGTGTGATTAAATAATGGGGAAAGCAATAGCTGCAGATCATGGGAGGAAAAAATGATATACACAAAAGAAATTGAAAACATGTGCCCTGTCCATAAAGGGGCTTATCACGGACCTGCCCCGATACCGCAGGAGGGAAAATGGGTGCAAGTGAAAGAAATCTCAGATATTTCCGGCATGACTCACGGAGTCGGCTGGTGCGCTCCTCAGCAGGGAGCCTGCAAGCTGACACTTAATATAAAAGACGGCATAATCGAAGAAGCCCTTGTGGAGACCATAGGGTGTTCAGGAATGACTCATTCGGCGGCAATGGCCGGAGAGATCCTTGTTGGCAAGACCATACTTGAGGCGCTCAACACCGATCTGGTATGCGATGCGATCAACACGGCAATGAGGGAATTATTCCTGCAGATTGCCTATGGCAGGAGCCAGTCTGCATTTTCCGAAGGAGGCCTGGCAATAGGAGCAGGTCTTGAGGATCTTGGCAAAGGTTCAAGGAGCCAGATAGGCACCGTATATTCCACCAAGGCAAAGGGAACCAGATATCTGGACCTTGCCGAAGGGTATATAACCAGGATAGGACTGGATGAAGAAAACAATATAATAGGATACCAGTATGTGAACCTCGGAAAGATGATGGACGGCATCAAGGCAGGCGATGATCCGGCAGAAGCTGTGAAAAAAGCCAGCGGTGAGTACGGTAGATTTTCTGAAGCGGTCAAGACCATAGATCCGAGAAAGGAATAGGAGGGACAGAAATGATAACTTTTGAGAATTATGATAGGAAGATCAGCAAGATCATGGCTGTCCTCAACAGATACGGCATCAAAGACCTTGAGGACGCCGCTGACATATGCAGACAGAACGGAATAGACCCTTATGAAACAGCAAAAAGCATTCAGCCCATATGCTTTGAAGATGTACGCTATGCCTATGTGGCCGGCGCTGCAATAGCCATCAAAAAAGGCTGCCGCAAGGCTGCCGATGCTGCAGAGGCCATAGGAGAAGGACTCCAGGCTTTCTGCCTTGACGGATCTGTAGCCGAGGACAGGAAGGTAGGCATAGGCCACGGTAATCTGGCTGCCATGCTCCTGCGGGAGGAGACCAGATGTTTCGCATTTCTTGCGGGACATGAATCTTTTGCCGCAGCGGAAGGAGCTATCGGGATAGCCAAGTCTGCAAACAAGGTCCGCAAGACTCCTCTCAGAGTAATATTAAACGGGCTTGGAAAAGACGCTGCTCAGATAATTTCCAGGATAAACGGGTTCACTTATGTACAGACCAGGTTTGACTACTATACGGGGAAAATACAGGTCGTAAGGGAAATCCCTTATTCCAAGGGGGAAAGAGCCGGGGTACGCTGCTACGGAGTGGACGATGTCCGTGAAGGAGTAGCCGTAATGTGGCTGGAAGATGTGGATGTGTCCATCACAGGCAACTCAACAAATCCTACCAGATTCCAGCATCCGGTAGCAGGCACGTACAAAAAAGAATGCTGGGAAAAAGGGAAAAAATATTTTTCGGTGGCTTCCGGCGGAGGTACAGGCAGGACGCTTCATCCTGATAATATGGCTGCTGGACCGGCATCTTATGGTATGACGGATACCATGGGCAGGATGCATTCGGACGCCCAGTTTGCAGGATCCTCATCAGTGCCTGCCCATGTGGCCATGATGGGATATGTGGGAATGGGCAACAACCCTATGGTCGGAGCTACAGTTGCCGTAGCAGTTTCCATTGAGGAAGCGTTAAAATAAAGTTCAGAGTTTTAATCAGGCGTAGCTTTGGGTATAATAAAATATTCAAAGCTACGCGTTTTTATGTTATAATCACTTTATGTGATAATTTAAGCATCATGCTGATAAGGAGGCAGATATGAAAAGCAATAGGCGCACATTTTTAGTGCTGTGGATATGCCTTGCGGCTGCTTTCCTGGCAGGAAGCCTGCTGACCATGCCGTCTTCAGGCGCAGAAGGAGAAACCATCCAGGAAACCATGCGAGATGCTGTGCTCCATGAGACCAATCAGATCGACCTGTTTGGCCTGACCACCGTAAACCCCGGTTATATATCTTCCCTGGCGGTTACGGTGATACTGCTGGTCATAGCGTTGTGCATACGCATATTCGCCATACCCAGGTTCAAATATGTGCCGGGCAGGCTGCAGATGTTCCTTGAACAGGTGGTCGGCCTGTTCGACGGACTGGCCAAGAGCAGCAGCCCGTGGCGCAACAGCTTTCTGGGAGCATATATATTCGCGGCGGGCGTATATATTTTTTCCAGTACGCTGTTTGAACTGTTCGGCTTTCAGGTGATCGCAACATCGGGACATTCTGTTGCCCTTCCGGCTCCTTTGTCGGACATCAATGCGGCCATCATGCTGGGCGTCCTCTCCTATTTTATCATCGTATCGGGGGCTATAGCGGGCAACGGTATACGGGGAATAGGAAAGGCTCTGACGGAAGTATCGCTGCTGATCTCCATGAGTTTCAGATTGTTCGGAGCACTTCTCAGCGGCATGCTGGTGACGGAGCTGGTGTATTATTATGCGGCTCTCAGTTTCGGCATACCGGTGATCGTTGCCGTTATGTTCACATTGCTCCATGCGCTGATACAGAGTTATGTGCTCACCATGCTGACGGCGCTGTTTTACGGCGAAATGTCAGAGCCATCCCATAAAGAACCGCGCCGCAGGCGCGCAGAGCAGGTGCAGGCTGCTCAAATCCAAAAGAAAGACTGAGGTAAAGACCATGAAAAAGGCAAGGAAACTGCTCATACTTATTTTTATAATCGCAATGACATTGATGACGGCGTCCGTGGCGCTGGCCTCTTCCGATAACACGGCGGCCCCTGACGCTGCGGCTCAGACCCAGACCCAGAGCGACGAAACCCAGTCCGGTGACAGCAATACCATCGGAATGAAATCCATAGCCGTAGGCATAGCCATCGGCCTTGGAGCCGCAGGAGGCGCGATCGGTATGGGTATCGTAGGCGGAAAATCTGCCGACGGCATATCCCGTCAGCCGGAAGCAGAAGGAAAGATCCGTACCAACCTGATGCTGACGCTGGTGTTCATCGAGACTGCCATCATCTATGCATTGCTGGTAGTTATCTTGGTAATCTTTGTAATTTAGAAAGCAGGTATAAATATGAACATTCCATTGAACATAGACTGGCAGCAGATCTTATTGCATCTGTTCAACTTTGCCATATTGGTCGCAGGGCTTTATCTGCTCCTCTATAATCCTGTCAAAAAATTCATCAAGAAGAGAGAAGAACACTATGTACAGGTGGATCAGGAAGCTGAAGGCAAAAGGCAGGAAGCAGCGGAGCTGGCCGAACAGCACAGAGTAAGGCTCCAGGAGGTAGACAAGGAGATCGCCCTGAAAAAAGCCGAAGCCCAGAAAGAAATCGACAGCATGAGAGAAGAACAGCTTGCTGAAGCCCAGAAACAGGCCGAAGCCATCCTTGTCCAGGCCAAGGCTGCAGCAGAACAGGAGCGTCAGGAGATAATGGATAAGATGTCAGACCAGCTAAAGGATCTGGTGCTGAACGCTGCGGAGAAGATAATGCTAAAGGATCAAAAGGACCCTTACCAGCAGTTCCTGGATCTGGCGGAAAGGGAGGGTTCCAATGGCAAGGAACAATAAAGACCGGGCCGTGCTGCGGAGCAGCGTAGCCCCCGATCAGGCAACAAAGGAAAGGCTGCAGCATGTGCTGGAAAAAAAGTACGGCCAGCCTGTACAGATAGAATGGGAAAAAGATTCTGACCTGCAGGACGGTTTCATCCTTCAGGTGGGGACCGACATATATGACTGGAGCATAGAAGGCCGGCTCAGGCAGTTCAAAGAACATCTTGAAAAGTTCCACCCTTCGGAAGGAGAGGTGATCCCTCTCATCAAGGAGACCGTAGAGAACTGGGTCCCGGAAGTATCTCCAGAAGAAATAGGCGAAGTGCTTACGGTGGGAGACGGGATTGCTACGGTAGCAGGCCTTGACAACGCAACATACGGAGAGATACTGCTGTTTTCCTCCGGGATAAAGGGCATGGTGCAGGACCTTCGCCGGGACGGCATAGGATGCATGATCTTCGGTGATGATGAAGAGATTGTTGAAGGCAGCATGGTGCGCAGGAGCGGCAAGACAGCCGGAGTGCCGGTGGGAAACGCATTCCTGGGCAGAGTTGTCAATGCCCTGGGCGAACCAATAGACGGAAAAGGAGAGATAACCGCCGCGGATTATCGTCCCATAGAGGCCAAGGCGCCTGAGATAATAGACAGGCAGCCCGTGGACACTCCTCTTGAAACCGGTATACTGACCATAGACTCGATGTTCCCTATAGGAAGGGGGCAGAGAGAGCTTATAATCGGAGACCGCCAGACAGGAAAAACTGCCATAGCTCTGGATGCCATACTGAACCAGAAGGGCAAGGATGTGATATGCATATATGTGGCCATCGGCCAGAAAGCCAGCTCCGTTGCCCAGATCGTGGAGACTCTGAAAAAACACGATGCCATGAAGTATTCCATCATCGTCCATGCTTCAGCCAGTGATTCGGCAACATTGCAGTATATAGCGCCATATGCCGGATGCGCCATAGGCGAGTATTTCATGTACAACGGAAAAGATGTGCTTATAATATATGACGACCTTACGAAGCATGCTATAGCCTACAGGGCACTGAGCCTGCTGCTGGAGCGCTCTCCAGGAAGAGAGGCTTTTCCAGGGGATGTATTCTATCTTCATTCAAGGCTCCTGGAAAGGTCTGCCCGCCTTTCAGATGAAAAAGGAGGCGGCAGCATGACCGCCCTGCCTATAGTTGAGACTCAGGCAGGAGATGTTTCAGCTTATATACCTACCAATATAATCTCCATAACCGACGGTCAGATCTTCCTTGAAAGCGATCTGTTCTTCTCAGGTCAGCGTCCTGCTGTAAATGTGGGACTTTCGGTATCCCGTGTGGGAGGAGATGCTCAGACAAAGGCAATGAAGACAGCAGCCGGAGCCATCCGTCTGGACCTTGCCCAGTTCAGGGAAATGGAAGTTTTTACACAGTTTTCCAGCGACCTTGATGAAGTGACAAAAAAACAGATCGCCTACGGTCAGGGCCTCATGCGGCTGCTGCGCCAGCCGCAGTATCATCCGATGGATCAGCACCAGCAGGTCATATTGCTGGTGACCGCCCTTGCGCATGTGATGCAGGATATACCGGTGCAGTATATAGACAGCTTCCGGAAGGACCTTATAAAACACATGGAGACCAACGCATCGGCGCTGTGCCGCAAGATCGACGCCACAGGAAAGATGGATAAAGAGGATCAGGAGTCAATAGTCAACATGGCAAAGGCTTTTCTGGACGAGTCGGGTGAAAAATATCTCGGAAAGGATAAGGGGTAAGACATATGCCAAGTGCAGCAGAAGTAAAGGGGCGGATCAAGAGTATTGAAGACACCAGAAAGATCACCAATGCCATGTACCTCATCGCCTCAACCAAACTGCGCAGGGCAAAGAACGATCTGGAAAGGACCAGACCCTATTTTTACGCTCTGCGCAACGAGATAAAGAGGATATTCCGCACAGTGCGAGATGTGGAAAGCCAGTATTTTTACCCTCCGGGAGACGAACCCATAACCGAAGGTACTTTTGGATGTCTCGTGATAACCGCCGACAAAGGGCTGGCAGGGTCATACAACCAGAATGTCATAAAAAAGGCCATGAGCCTGCTGGAAAAACATTCCGATACTCAGCTGTTCGTGGTCGGAGAATACGGAAGACATTTTTTTGACCAGCATAATATCCCCATTGAGCATTCATTTCTGTATACAGCGCAGAATCCCACCATGGACAGGGCCAGGGAGATAAGTTCGCTGCTGCTTGAAAAATTCGATCAGGGATTGCTCAAAAAGATATATATAGTATATACGGATATGGAAAACAGCCTTAACTCCGAGGCCATATCCACAAGGATCCTTCCGTTCCACCGGGGACATTTTATGACTCCGGATGATGAGAATGCCAGAGTGGTCCAGTATGAATTTGAACCATCTGTAAGGGCGGTGCTCAACAATGTAATGCCAAGCTATGTATCGGGGTTCATTTACAGCGCTCTGGTCGACAGCTTCTGCAGCGAACAGAACGCAAGAATGAACGCAATGAGTGCAGCCAACGATAATGCGGAAGAACTTCTGGAAGGGCTGTCTACCGAATATAACAGGATAAGGCAGTCCAAGATAACCCAGGAGATCACCGAGATCACCGCCGGAGCCAAGGCCCAGAAGCGGAAACGAGAACGCAGAAAGGAAGTATAGATACCATGAAAACCGGAACAATCGCTCAAGTATCAGGCCCGGTCATAGATGTGGAATTTGCAGACGGATTTCTTCCCAAGATAAGGGAAGCATTATATATAAATATTGCCGGAGAAAAGAAAGTAATGGAAGTGTCCCAGCATGTTGAGAACAACATGGTGCGCTGCATAATGCTTGCCGGAAGTGAAGGCATAGGCCGTGGCATGCAGGTATATGCGCCGGGGCATACCATAACGGTGCCTGTGGGCAACGATACATTGGGCCGGATGTTCAATGTGCTCGGAGATCCCATTGACGGAGGAGCTCCGATAGACAGCGCCGTGGAGCGGCACAGCATATACAGAAAGCCGCCGGCTTTTGAGGAACAGAGGCCTATAGGCGAGATACTTGAGACAGGGATAAAAGTAATAGATCTTTTGGAACCATATCCCAAGGGCGGAAAGATCGGTCTGTTCGGGGGCGCCGGAGTAGGCAAGACGGTGCTGATCCAGGAACTCATCCACAATGTGGCCATGGAGCACAATGGATATTCAGTATTCACAGGTGTAGGCGAACGGAGCCGTGAGGGAAACGACCTGTGGAAAGAAATGCATGGCAGCGGTGTCGCTGACAAAACTGCCCTTGTGTTCGGACAGATGAACGAATCACCGGGGGTCCGCATGCGGGTGGCCCTGTCAGGGCTGACCATGGCCGAATATTTCCGGGATGAGCAGCACAAGGATGTACTTTTGTTCATAGATAATATTTTCCGTTTCGTGCAGGCAGGAAGTGAAGTTTCGACCCTGCTGGGGCGTATGCCTTCAGCCGTTGGATATCAGCCCACCCTTGCCAACGAGATGGGCCAGCTGCAGGAAAGGATAACATCCACAAGAGACGGTTCCGTAACATCGGTGCAGGCCGTGTATGTGCCGGCTGATGACCTGACAGACCCGGCTACGGCAACGACATTTACCCATCTGGACGCAACTACCGTGCTCAGCAGGAAGATAGCCGAGCAGGGAATATATCCTGCCGTGGATCCGCTTCAGTCCAGTTCCAGGATACTTGAGCCGGATAAGATAGGAGAGGAGCATTATTTTATCGCAAGACGGGTGCAGGAGATCCTGCAAAAGTACAATGAACTTCAGGATATAATCGCCATCCTGGGTATGGATGAACTGAGCGACGAAGATAAGAAGATAGTCCTCAGAGCCAGAAAGATACAGCGGTTCCTTGCACAGCCCATACATGTGGCAGAAAAATTCACCAACATACCGGGAGTATATGTGCCTCTCAAAGATACCCTCAGAAGCTTCAGAGCCATCATCGACGGAGATATGGATGATTATCCGGAAGCAGCCTTTTTCAATGTAGGGACCATCGACGATGTGGTCAGAAAAGCAGAAACCCTGGAGGTGTAGAGATAATGGAAGTATTTTCTGTTCATATACTTGCAGCCGACAGGACCTTTTTTGAGGGGGAGTGTGTCTCCCTGGTGATCCCGACCATAACGGGAATGTACGGTATATTGGCCCATCACAGCAATATGATCTCTGCGATAGTGCCGGGGACCCTCAGTTACCAGCTGCCGGGACAGCCAAAGCAGATAGCGGCGGTTTCCGCAGGCCTGGTAAAAGTAGAGGACAACGATGTGCTCATACTGGCAGACTCCATTGAAAGGCCCGAAGAAATAGACGAAAACCGTGCCCGCAGGAGTCTTGCTGCCGCCAAGGAAGCCTTGCTCCAGAAGCGGAGCATTCAGGAATACAAGATGGTGCAGGCAAATCTGGCAAGGGCCCTTAACCGTCTGAACACAAAAAATTATGGGAAATAAGCAGAAAGCAAAAAGAAAAGGCTGGCGTTATATCACCGGCCTTTTCAGTCCCTTTTTTAATAGTTCTTTCAAAATATCAGCGGCCATAGATATGCGATAAGAAGCGATATGACCTGGCAGGCTTTACTGACAAAATACGACATTTTACATGGATTTTACACCGGCTTGCTTTTTCTCTGCCTTTCAGATGATAAACTAAAAATCAAGGATATTTTTCATATAATGTAAGGAATACTAATACTGTAAAAAAGAAACGAGGTGATTTTCAATGTGGGCAGTCATAGATATAGGATCCAATACCATCCGCCTTGTGATATACAGCATGGAAAACGGCAGGCTCAACCCGATGCTCAATAAAAAATATCCGGCGGGCCTTGCAGGATATATAGACGAAAACAACGAGATCAACGACGAAGGCATAGAACTGCTTGTAGAGATCCTTAACGATATAGAAAAGATACTGCGTTATATCAGGCCGGAAGAAGTGTATCCTTTTGGAACGGCAGCGCTCAGGAACAGCGCCAACTGTGAAAAAGTCATCAGGACCGTAAAAAAAGAATGCGGATTCGATATCCATATCCTTACAGGCAAAGAAGAAGCCATCTTTGATTATTACGGAGCTGCCGAGAGCGGCATAGGGGAAAGCGGGCTGCTGGTAGATGTAGGCGGCGGAAGTACGGAACTTACATTTTTCAAGAATAAAGAAATCATCAAAGCCACTTCCATACCTTTAGGGTCCCTCAACATGTACAGGAAATGGGTGTCGGGACTTCTGCCGAGCCGGGATGAGGCCCATTATATAAAAAAAGAGATAAAGGGCTTTCTTGAAACCATAGATATAGACAGGGACAGGATAATATCCCAGCCTGTATACAGCGTGGGAGGCACAGCCAGAGCCGCTCTGAAACTGATGAAGGAAAAGTTCGACCTGAAAGGCTCAAAAGAATATACTCTGGACCAGATGAAATCGGTCCTCAAATATAAGGACGAGAAGAAAAAAGAACTTCTTGCCAGCATTTTAAAGTCCTCTCCTGACCGCGTCCACACAGTTATACCCGGAATGCTGATATTCAGGACCATTGCCGGATATTTCGGTTCAGAAAGCTTTGTGACAGTAGATTACGGCGTAAGGGAAGGATATCTGATGAACAGATTGGTAAGAGGAGGTAAGCTCCATGAGTGAACTGTATAAAAAAGGCTTTACCCAGAACAGGGAGCTTTCATGGCTAAGGTTTAACGACCGGGTCCTGTCGGAAGCCATGGACATCTCAGTGCCTTTACTGGAAAGGCTGAAGTTCCTGTCCATATTCACAAGCAACCTGGACGAATTTTTTATGATAAGGGTGGGAAGCCTTGTTGACATGTCGTCGGTAGAAGAAAAGATGACAGACAACAAATCAGGACTTACACCTCAGGAACAGCTTGAAAGGATATTTGAGGCGGTAAGACCCCTGTATCAGAAACGGGAACAGGTCTTTTTTCAATTAGAGGAACAGCTCAGGGTTCATGATATTTATCAGATGGAATATGACGAACTGGAACAAAATGAAAAAAAGACGGTGAAAAAATATTTTGAAACATCGGTAGAACCGCTGCTTTCCCCTCAGATAGTCGATGCCCACCATCCTTTTCCGCATTTGGCAAACAATGTGATACACATAGGCGTCATATTAAAACATAAAAATAAAGAGGTATTTGGAGTCATACCGATGCCGGCTTCGCTGCCGCCTCTGTTTTATCTGCCGGGGACGGAGACCCGCTGCATAAGGACGGAAAACATCGTAAAGCAGTATGCAGAAAGCATATTTGATCCGTACACGGTAAAAGAAAAGGTCATATTCTGCGTTACCAGAAATGCCGATGTGAATCCCGACGATGAGGTCTTTGCCGATGAGACAGACTTTAAAAAGAGGATGAAGAAAGCTTTGAGGCACAGGAAGCGTCTTGCACCGGTACGCCTTGAGCTTTCTCAGGCAATAAGCGACAAGTTTAATGATTATTTCAAGGAAAAGCTGGGGATTTCCGCTCAGCAGATATATACAACAAGGGCGCCGCTGAAGATGGGATATGTATTCGGATTTATATCCAGGATATCCAAGTCAAAGCAGAAGATGCTCACCTATCCTAAGTTTACGCCTGTCTGGCCTGAGGAGATAAGCCGCGGGGAGAGCATCATAAAGCAGCTTGAAAAGAGGGATATCGTTCTTTCTTATCCTTTTGACAGCATGGAACCTTTCCTGAAACTGATAAAAGAAGCAGCCGACGATCCTGATGTGGTATCCGTAAAGATAACGATATACAGGCTGGCAAGTCATACGAGACTGGTGGAATATCTCTGCGATGCGGCAGAAAAGGGCAAGGATGTGACCGTGCTCATGGAGCTCAGAGCCAGATTCGACGAGCAGAATAACATCGACTGGTCTGAACGCCTGGAAGATGCCGGATGCAATGTGACTTACGGTTTTGATTTCTATAAGGTCCATTCCAAAGTATGCCTGATAACCAGGAAAGGAAAGAACGGGGTCGAATATATAACGCAGATCGGCACAGGCAATTACAATGAAAACACGGCAAAGCAGTACACTGACCTTTCCCTTATGACAACGGACCAGAGGATAGGCAACGATGCGGCGGAGTTTTTCAGGAACCTTGCCATAGCCAATCTCAACGGGGAATACGAACATCTGCTGGTTGCTCCTGTTTCACTGAAAAAGACCATACTCAGGCTGATAGACGAGGAGACCGTAAAGGGAAAGGAAGGCCGCATATTTGTCAAGATCAATTCACTGACCGATGCAGAGATCATTGACCGGCTTTCTGAAGCATCACGGGCCGGCGTCAGGATCGACATGGTCATCAGGGGCATATGCTGCCTGCTTCCGGGCATAGCCGGCAAGACAGACAATATCAGGATATGCAGCATCGTAGGACGGTATCTGGAACATTCGAGGATATACTGCTTCGGAAAAGGAAGCGATGAGAAGATGTACATCTCATCTGCCGACTTTATGACCAGAAACACCCAGAGGCGCGTGGAAGTGGCCTGTCCTGTATATGATGAGAAGATCAGGGAAAAGATACATAAGATAATAGACGCCGTCAGGCATGATAATGTGAAAGGCAGGATGATGATGGCTGACGGGACTTATGTAGAAAAAGGGCCGGATCTGCCTCCTCTGGACAGTCAGCAGTTTCTGATGGATGAAGCTCTAAAGCATGCTGCCCATACAGAAGAGAAGCCGTCAAAAGCCCAAAAGCACAGAGGCGGATTCTTCGGAAGACTTTTTGGCAGATAGGGTACAGACAGCAAAAAGTATACGAAAACACATAAAAAACACAGAACCAACACTTTTAAATTTTACGAAAACTTGATTTTGATGGGTGAGGATGTTAAAATTCAAGAAGCATGGATCTATTTTCTAACACGGAGGAAAAGCATGAAAAAGATCATTTCACTTATTCTTGTCCTCACCCTGATATTGTCTGCCTTTACTTTGGCCGGCTGCTCAGGAGACGGACAGGCCGATGAGAACGCTATCACTGTTTGCGTGGTCGTTTCCTCAGCTTTCGGCGACAAGTCCTTTAACGATTCAGCAAAGGAAGGGGCAGACCAACTGGCCGAAGAATTTGGGGTAAATGTGACCACGATAGAATGTCACGAAGAAAATTTCAAGCAGAGCATGATGCAGGCAGCCGAAGAGTCGGATTTTGTGATCCCTGTAGGCTGGCAGTTCTATGAGATCTCAGAAGTGGCGGGAGAATACCCGGACACCAAGTTCATATGGGTGGACAACCCGGCAGAAAACATCGAAAGCCTGCCTAATGTACTGTGCATAACATATGCTCAGAACGAGGGCGCTTTCCTGGCAGGATATATTGCTGCCAACATGACATCCAGCGGAGTTGTAGGCGCTGTGGGAGGCGAAGATAACAATACCATCAATGATTTTCTCGTAGGTTACGAACAGGGCGCCAAATACGCAAATCCTGATGTTACCGTTGTGACTAACTATGCCAACGATTATGAAGATCCTGCAAAAGGTAAGGAATGTGCCCTTGCCCTCCACGATCAGGGAGCGGATGTGATCTTCCAGGTGGCAGGCAATACGGGTAACGGAGTGTTTGAAGCTGCGGCTGAACAGAATTTCTATGTTATAGGAGTGGATCAGGACCAGAAGATCTCGGCTGCCGAGTATGATGACCAGATCATATGCTCCATGAAAAAAGAAGTAGGAAAGTCTATATATGATACCATCGCAGCTTATATAAATGACGGGACATGGGAAGGGGCCAGAGTATGGACCGCCGACATGTCAACGGGTTATGTATCTATAGCATACGGAGACGAATCATCTACTCAGCAGGTCAGCGATGAACTCAAGCAGCAGGTGGAAGATATCGCAGCGCTGATAATCTCAGGCGATATCACAGTTCAGACCACAAGGTCATAGCAGTTTCCGCAGCAACTTTTCTTTGCGCATGAAGGGCGTAGCGTCAAACGCTACCCCTTCTTTTATAATAAGAGGTAAATGTTTTGGCAAAGGATACCATAGTAAGATTTGATGATATTTCAATGGAATTTCCAGAGGTGATCGCCAACGACCATATATCGCTGGAGATAAAACAGGGAGAAGTCTTTGCCCTTGTGGGAGAAAACGGCGCAGGCAAGAGCACTCTCATGAACATCCTGTACGGACTCCACCGGCCCACCGGCGGAAGCGTATATATAAGAGGAGAAAAGATAGAAAGCTTCAAGCCTGTGGAGGCCATAAGAAGAGGGATAGGCATGGTACATCAGCACTTTATGCTCGTACCGTCGTTTACCGTGGCCCAGAATATCGTATTGAGCCGTGAACCAAAAAAAGCCGGGTTCATGTACGATATGAAAAAGGCAATAAAGGAAGTAAGGCAGCTTTCGGAAAATTACGGTCTGCCTGTGGACCCTAAGGCGACCGTAGGCGACATAAGCGTCGGCATGCAGCAGAGGGTTGAGATACTCAAGACCCTTTACCGGGGCGCAGACATCCTCATACTGGATGAACCGACGGCAGTGCTGACTCCTCAGGAGGCAGAAGAATTGTTTGCGGTTATAAAGAGGATAGTAAGAGAACAGGATATGACTGTGATCATCATAACCCACAAACTGTACGAAGTGATGACCATTTCAGACAGGGTCGGCGTAATGCGGGGCGGACGGCTTATAGATGTGAAAAACACGGCTGATGTGAACGAAAAGATACTTTCTTCCATGATGGTAGGCAGAGAAGTGATCTTTGATAAGATAGAAAAGACCGGTTCACCGGCAGATGTGATGATAGAAGCAAGAAATCTGTTCGTGACTGACAACAGGGGACTGATGGCTGTGGAAGGCGTGAACCTCCAGGTCAGGAGCGGAGAGATCCTCGGTATCGCCGCTGTGGAAGGAAACGGACAGAGCGAACTGGTGGAAGCCATTGCAGGCATGAGACAGCCGGAGAAAGGCGATGTGTATATATGCGGCAAGAGAGCCACAGGAATGGACCCGCGCAAAGTCAGGAAGCTGGGACTGGCCCACATACCGGAGGACAGGATCGCCACAGGCGCGGCAATGGATTCTACTGTAGCGGAGAACATGATGATCGGCAAAGAACGGCAAAAGGAATTTGCAGCAGGTGGGATAAGCATAAGGCGGTCAACGGTAGAACGGTATGTGTCAGGGTTGTCTGAAAAGTTCGATGTCAGGGGCGGCGGACTGGACACACGGGCAGGTGACCTTTCAGGCGGAAATATGCAGAAGATGATCGTTGCAAGAGAATTTTCCCTTGATACTCCCGCCATGGTTGTTTCCCAGCCGACCAGAGGTGTCGATGTGGGCGCAATGGAGTTTATACATAAGCAGATAATCGCCAAGAGAAACCATGGATGTGCGATCCTGCTGGTAAGCGCAGACCTTGACGAACTGTTCCGTCTCAGTGACAGGATGATAACCTTATACGAAGGAAAAGTCACAGGAGAGTTTGATCCGGATGGGATCACCAAGACGGATATAGGATATTACATGACGGGAGACCGCAGGTGCAGGCAGGGAGGTGAGCAGGATGGACAGGATCAGATCGTCACTGGCTAAGAACAAAGTCTATCTGCTTTCTCTCATTCTGAGCGTGGCTGCTGCCCTTGTGATAGGGGCTGTGCTTATGGCGGGCACCGGATTTGACCCGGCAGACGGCTACGGAGCCATGATAAAAGGCGCCTTGGGTTCACCGCGGGTTTTCGGCAACACCATTACCAAGATGATAACCCTATGCCTGACGGGACTGGCAATGACCATAGGGGCAAAGGCAGGCATGTTCAATGTAGGAGGAGAAGGACAGCTTTTTCTGGGAGGACTTGCCGCAACCATGACCGGCATAGGACTGCAGGGGGCAAGTCCGCTCATAGCCGTGCCACTGGCATTTTTGTCGGCTGCGGCTGCGGGAGGGATATATGCCCTGATACCTGCCGTGCTCAAGGTGAAGCTCAAGGTAAGCGAAGTGATAACTACCATCATGTTAAACTCTGTGGCCATATATGTATGCTCTTATCTTGTAAACAGCAACGGGCCGCTGGCCACCGACGATTTCGGAGTCCTTGGAGGCAGTGACGCTGTGCCGGACGGATTCATGTTCGCACAGATCGTGCCCAGGTCCAACCTGAGCACTGCACTGATATACAGTGCCGCCATAGCGTTCCTCTGCTGGTATGTGATGAAAAAAACGACTATAGGGCTGGAGATGAAAGTCACGGGAGATAACGAGCGGTTTGCTTTTTTTGCGGGACTTCCCAAAGATAAGATCATGATCTGGTCAATGGTCATGTCAGGAGTCATATGCGGGCTGGCCGGAATGTTCGAAGTATACGGATATCAGGCCAGATTCCAGAGCAGTATAAGCAATGAATTTTATTACGACGGCATGCTGGTGGCCATGATAATGAACTATAACCCTGTGGGGATCATCATAATGAGCTTTTTCTTTGCCATCATAGACATAGGGGCAACGGCCATGGAATTTTCGACAGGGATATCAGGACATTTGTCTGACATCATATTTGCTGTTATAATATTTATGATGGCGGGGCAGAGAGGCATATCCGCTTACATAACCGAAAGGCTTGCCCGCCGCAGGGCAGCGGCACGGCTGAGAGAGGAGGAAAAATGATGGAACATTTTACTGACATTTTTAACATCGGACTTTTCCAGAATACTCTCAGGACTGCGACCCCTGTTATATTGGCTGCCATGGGAGGCCTGATGACCGAACATGCCGGGATAATGAACATAGGAATGGACGGCATGATACTGATCGGAGCTTTTGCGGCGGTAGCTTTCAGCTATACCATGGCCAGCGCCGCCATGGGAGTTATTGCCGCTGTCCTGTGCGGGATACTTATAGGCTTGTTTTTTGCGCTGTTTGTAGTTAAACTAAAGAGTGATGAATTTATCATCGGCATGGCCCTCAATACTTTTGCAGGAGGCCTGACCATTTATCTCCTGAGGACGATATTCGGAGTGCAGGGGACTTTTGCAAATTCGGGGATACAGCCTCTGCCGACGGTACACATTGATTTTCTGGACAGCATACCGGTCCTGGGACCGCTGCTCAACGACAACTCGGTGTTCATATATATAACATGGGCCATAGTCTTTCTTGCATGGGTTTTTCTGTACCGGACGCCTTACGGCTTCTGGCTCCGGGCAGCAGGCGAGCATCCGCAGTCCCTTGAGACGGCAGGGATAAGCCCGCAGAAAATGAAGCTGACAGCCAGCATATTGTGCGGCATACTTTGCGGATTCGCAGGAGCTCACCTGTCGTTGGGATATCTTACCATGTTCACGGAGGGAATGAGCAACGACAGAGGTTTCATCGCTTTCGCCTGCGTCATATTCGGCATGGCAAATCCTCCCAAGGTATTTCTTGCCGCCCTGCTGTTTGGATTTTTAGACGCCCTGGGACTTAGGCTGCAGGGAGTAGGCATGCCGTCAGACCTGACGGCTACCATACCGTATCTGGCCACGGTCCTCATGCTGGTATATGTTGTGGTAAGCAGCAGACACAGGAAAAAGAAACAGGCTGCCAGAGAACTGGAAATGAGCGGCAACGCTTAATAAATATAAAAAGGGGAAGAATAATGAAAAAAACCATTGCGACTATTTTGATACTTATCATGTGTTTGACTTCTGTCATGCTGATGGCAGGATGCAGCCAAAAGGAACCATATTCGGATTATGACCTGACAGAATATATCACTCTGCCGGACTACGATTCATTTACGACCAGCGTGCCGGAAGTGGTCATAACCGATGACGATATCAGCGAAGAGATGGAAAGCATACTTGAAAGTTATGCTACCAGCGAGGATGTCACCGAAGGGACCGTTGAGGAGGGCGATACTGTAAAGATATCCTTTAAAGGGACCCTTGCAGACGGGACCACGGCAGACGGAATGAGCTCTGACGAGTACAGCCTTACCCTGGGTTCCGGCAGCATGATAGACGGATTTGAGGAAGGCCTGTACGGAGCGGCCATAGGAGATACGGTGACGCTGGATCTGACATTCCCTGATCCTTATCAGAACAATACCGATCTTTCCGGAAAAGATGTGACATTTGAGGTCACCGTGCTCAGCAAGACCGTGGAAAATGTTCCGGAACTCACCGATCAGTTTGTTGCAGAGAACTATGAAGACTATTCTACTGTTGAGGAACTGAGAGCCGCAGTTGCAGATTCTCTTGAGCAGGATGAATATGAGACACAGCTCCGTGAGATCAAACAGGAACTTTATAATCAGATCGTTTCTGAGACAGAAGTGATCAAATATCCTGAAAAAGAACTCAGCGATACCATAGATGAAGTTGATAATTCATATAAGCAGATGGCTGAGTCAAACGGTTCGGACTGGGAAGACTACAGAGACAACACGCTCGGCGTCACACAGGACGAATATGAGGAAGAGATAGAACTCTATGCCCAGGAGATGGTCAAACAGCAGATGGTCATAAGGCTGATAGGGCAGAATGAGGACATAACAGTCACCGATGAGGAATTTGATGAATATATGAACAACCTGCTCACTTCTTACGGGTTTGAGGATGCGGATGATTTTGAAGATTACACAGGCATGAGCCTGGACGAATATGTAGATGCATACATGCTGGATCTGGATTATCTGCTGACCAAAGAGCTGGACACCATTTATGACAGGCTTGTGGACAACGGCAACATATCATCCGAAGCTGAATGATTGATGTGGAATATTTGTACCTTTCGGGAATATACTTGTCTAAGAAAGGGAGGTACAAAGGATGATCAGCACAGATAAGCTAAAAAACAAGGAAGTCATCAATATAAGCGATGGCAGGAGCCTGGGTTTTGTATATGATATTGAAGTAGATCTGGACAAGGGCGTCATCGACGGCATAGTCATTCCGGGAACCAGAGGTTTCATGGGACTGTTTTCCAAAAAAGAAGGGGATATGGTCATCAAATGGGACAAGGTAAAGACGGTGGGCGATGATGTGATCCTTGTTGATCTGGAAAGCTTTTAACTAAGGAGTGAAAGAGATGAAATGCCCATATTGTGACAATCCGGACACAAAGGTGATAGATTCCCGCCCCACCGAGGAGGGACATGCCATAAGGCGCAGGCGTGGCTGCGACAAGTGCAACCGCCGGTTTACCACCTATGAAAAGGTAGAAGAAACTATCCTGATGGTCGTCAAAAAAGACGGACGCAGGGAAGCTTTTGACAGGAGCAAGATGATAAACGGCATGATAAAAGCATGCGAAAAAAGACCTGTGTCAATGGCTCAGATGGAAGATATAGTCAACGACATAGAAAAGACCATAAGCAACTCCATGCAAAAGGAAGTGGAAAGCTACGACATAGGAGAGATGATAATGAACCGGTTAAAAGAAGTGGATGAGGTGGCTTATGTGCGGTTTGCGTCCGTTTACAGACAGTTTACCGATGTGAATACATTCATAAAAGAAATCGAGAAACTCATCGAACCTGTTAAAGGAAGCGCTGATAAAAACAGATCTTAAAGGACGAGGAACACATATGGAAGATTTTTTTCAGATAGCAATAGATGGACCCGGCGGGGCCGGCAAATCAACGGTGGCAAAAAAAGTTGCGGCAGAACTTGGAATAGAATACATAGATACAGGCGCCATGTACAGGGCATTTGGACTGAAGCTCCTCAGAGAGAAAATGCCCATTGAGGACAAGCCTGCCCTGCGCAGCCTTCTTGAAAATACACACATAGATTTCAGAAACGGCGCAGTGACCCTTGACGGAGAAGATGTGAGCGGCCTCATAAGGACGCCGGAAGTTTCCATGGCAGCTTCTGCATGCTCTGCCATCGCTTTTGTAAGAGAGAAGATGGTGCAGTCACAGCAGCAGATGGGCAGGAGCAAAAGCGTCATCATGGACGGCAGGGATATATGCGAAGTGGTATTTCCCAATGCCCGATACAAATATTTTATAACCGCATCCCCTGAGGAAAGAGCCCAAAGACGCTATAAGGAGCTCATGGCAAAAGGCCAGGAAACGACATACGAACAGGTCCTTTGCGATATTGAAGAAAGGGACAGAAACGATTCCACCAGAAAAGCCAGCCCTATGAAAAAAGCCGATGATGCCGAACTTCTGGACACTACCGGCATGACCATAGACGAAGTGGTCCTGCACATATGCGACCGGGTCAGACAGGACATGGGCCGATGACGGATAAAGGAACAGCCGGGCATGGCTGAAACCATATGGATCATACAGGCATAATAGCGGCCTCCGGTGCGCAGACTAACAATAGTCGGCCACCGGAGGTTTTTGAATGGAAGAAAGAAACATAAAAAGGATAAGGAGATGCAGGTGGGTATTTTGTTTTTTGATGGTACTGCTGGCTGCCCGGCTGTTTTTCCTGCAGATATCAAGCCACGACGAACTGGCGTCGGCGGCAGTCTCCCAGTATGAGATACCTGTCATAGGATTTGATACGAGAGGAAGGATCCTGGACAGAAATTACATGCCGCTGACGGGCGGCACTTACCAGTATTATTATGTGATAAGCCGGCAGTATGAAAGCGGACAGCTGGACAGCATGATGGAGAGCATCGATGCCAGGCAGATAGCCGCAGACGGATCTGCATATCTGGTATACAGGACGGAAACTTTCGATCATAAATTAAACGACAGGCTCAAGTCAGTATACGAAGCTTATGTGTTCAGGGATCAGGCCAGGTACAGCCGGGAGCAGACGGCCTGCCATCTGATCGGATATATCAACAAAGACCAGGGGACAGGAGTATCGGGCCTTGAACTTATGTATGAAGACAGGCTGAGAGCCGGCTCCGCGCGGCTTACCATATGGGCTGATGCGGCAGGCAACATACTAAGAGGCATTTCTCCTTCGGTCAATGAAGAATATGGGACTCAACAGATCATGGAAGAAAGAAGCCTTGTTACGACAATAGACAGGAGGATACAGCATGTGTGCGAGGAAGCGCTGTCAGAACACACAAGCTCCGGTGCGGCTCTTGTCATGGAATGTGAAACAGGACAGATACTTGCATGGGCCAGCGTTCCTGTGTTTGATCCCAACCATGTTGAAGATTATCTGGAAGAAGAAAGCGACCGCCTGGTAAACAAAGTGAGCCAGGCTGCTTATGCTCCCGGCTCGGTATTCAAGATCGTCACTGCGGCTGCGGCCCTTGAGTCTGGCAAATGTGATGAAACAAAAGAATTTACATGCACGGGTCATGTCACTGTCAACGGGGTGACGATGACATGTATGGCGGCACAGGAAGAAGGCCACGGTACCCTGGATATGAACCGGGCCATGGCCGTATCATGCAACTGTTATTTTGCACAGCTGGGAGGGCTGATAGGAGAAGACGCCATATTGGAGATGGCTGACAGTATGGGTTTTGGCAGCAAAGTGCTGGATGGCTTTCCGGAAGAAAGCGCCGGCAACATTCCCGATGAAACCGGAGCAGGTCCGTGGGATGTGAGCAATATCGCCATCGGACAGGGGCAGATACTTGCTACTCCGCTGCAGGTCGCACAGATGACATCCATAATAGCCGGAAAAGGAATATCGGTCAGCCCGTCTGTGATATCAGAGCAGGAAACCAACATTGCTGATAAAGATGACGGCCAACGGATACTGGACGAAGAAGTTGCCGGGAAACTGGAAAAAATGATGAGCCTCGTCATGACAGAAGGCACGGGAGCAGGGGTCTGGGATATGCCCGTCTGGGGAAAAACAGGCACGGCCCAGGCCGGCAGCGTGGATGGAGAAGTGAACAACTGCTGGTTTACCGGATACTGCCGGATAGGGGACAAAACTTATGTCATAACGGTCATGGCCGAGGACGGGACATCAGGGGCCGGGACCGCCATGCCTGTGTTCGGGGACATCGCAGGCTTCCTGAAAAGATCCCAGGATGCCATAAGCTGATCTCAGATTTCATGTATGTAATCTTTAAGGTATTCTTTAAGCTTGTCAAGGGCTTTCTTTTCTATCCTTGAAACATAGGAACGGCTTATGCCGAGAGCCCTGGCTATCTCACGCTGGGGCTTTGGTTCGCTGCCGTCAAGGCCGTACCGGGCGATCACCACCGTCTGCTCACGCTCTGTCAGAGCCTCTTTAAGCGCGTTCCTCAGGTTGGATACCTGGATCTTCAGGTCTATGGAATCAATTATCTCATCTGTGTCTGTTCCCAGGATATCGTTGAAGCTTATCTCGTTGCCGTCCTTATCAACGCCTATGGGCAGGCTGAGGGATATTTCCTGCCTGACGCGCCTGGAAGCTCTTATGCTCATGAGTATTTCATTCTCGATGCATTTGGCCGCATATGTGGCAAGCCGGGTGGATTTCTTTCCTGAATATGTACCTACAGCTTTTATCAGGCCTATGGTGCCAATGGATATGAGGTCGTCCTGACTTGCAGCCGGACCCACATATTTTTTGGCGATATGGGCCACCAGCCGCAGATTATGCTCTATGAGAGCTTTCCTGGCAGCCGGGTCGCCCTGCTCCAAAAGCTTTACATAGTGTTGTTCTTCCTTTTCAGTAAGTGGATTTGGAAAAGAACTGCTCATTTATGTAAACCCCCTCTACAGATTAAAACTATATGCCGGGCAAAGATGTCCGGTGCCTGGCAACCTTAAAAAGTGCCAGTACCTATTTGAGGGGGTGTTTCTGATCAGTTATTTCATTCTTTCAAATGACAGGCAGTCGGTACACTGGTCCATGGCAGGATTGGCCTCGTGGGTGCCTACCGTGATGGAATCCAGAGAACAGAAGTTATCTGATTTTTCGTGGTATCTGCACTGGTCTACAGTACATCTGATGGTCTGATTGCATTTACAGCTCATAAAAAACCTCCTTGAATATTTGTATTTGCATGATTATTATGACCGAAAACTTCACAAATTATTACGGGGCTGACACTTGTGCTGGGATAGTAAAAATGATATAATAACAGGCGATAACAAGCCTTTTGGATAACCGGGATAAGGAGCTTGGGAGATTTTCATTTTGCTTTTTTGATGGAACAGAGAGGAGAAAAAATGAAGATCAAATCAATGCCTGAGCTGGAACGACCCGTTGAAAAATGTCTTGCCAACGGAATAGAGAGCCTGTCCAACGACGAGCTCCTTGCGCTGCTCATCAATACAGGAACAAAAGAAAAGTCAGCAAAGGATCTGGCTGCTGAAGTACTGGCAAAAGACAGGGCAGGACTGATGTATCTCAGGGAAAGTTCCGTCGACGAGCTTATGACTGTAAACGGCATAGGGGCAGCCAAGGCAGCCAGGATAATGGCAGCTGTCGAGCTTGGAAAGCGTCTTTCGGCACGGCCTGTCCAAAAAGGCATGACGATAGAAAACGATGAGGACATCGCCGAGCTTTTCATGGAAGAGATGCGCCGTCTCAAAAAAGAGACATTCAAAGCTCTCCTGCTGAGTTCAAAGGGCGGGGTCATCTCCGTGGAGACCATTTCCGTAGGAGAACTCAACAGCACTCTGGTACATCCCAGAGAGGTGTTCAGCGCCGCAGTCAAAAAAAGTGCGGCGGCCATAGTTTTTATCCATAATCATCCCAGCGGAGATCCAAGACCGAGTGCAGAGGACTTTGCAACGACCAAGAGGCTGGCCGACTGCGGTGAACTGCTGGGCATAAGGGTTGTAGACCATCTGGTCATAGGTGACGGACGGTATGTTAGCATGAGAGCTATGGGAAAAATATAAAAAATGAGGTGGCAAATAATGTGGGGTTTTTTCAAAGCAAAAGATATGGGTATTGATCTTGGGACAGCAAACACTTTGATATATGTGAAGGATACGGGCATAGTGCTCAACGAGCCGTCCGTCATAGCGGTGGACGCCGATTCATCTAAGATACTGGCTGTAGGTATAGAAGCAAAGGCCATGCTGGGCAAATCACCGAGAAACATTTCGGTCATCAGGCCGCTGCAGGACGGGGTCATCTCTGATTTTGACAAGACTGCCGACATGTTGAGGACTTTCATAGAAAGGGCCATGGGGCAGAAAAAGATGAGAAACTACAGGGTGGCTGTAGGCGTGCCTACAGGAGTCACCGAAGTGGAGAAGCGTGCCGTAGAAGAGGTGGTACGCCAGATGGGAGCAACAGAGGTATATATCCTGGAGGAACCTATGGCGGCTG
>ERZ779866.23-NODE-23-length-133100-cov-6.319651_pt1 | contig 133100 bp, 123 predicted proteins | sample MGYA00511248_ERZ779866 | MGnify/ENA primary metagenome ERZ779866 (study PRJEB29588, sample SAMEA2155758) | human gut metagenome | biome: human gut; feature: human-associated habitat; material: faeces | place: Denmark | collected 2008/2010 ... | reverse complement strand
AAGAATAACAAAAAACCGAAACCGTCATATAATCTTTTGATATCTTACAAAGAAAGAGGTGGATTATAAAAATGGAAAAAAAATATGGGGGAAAACATTTTAATAAAATAGTTGCACAAAATGATATCATGGTTTTTGTTGGAAATGGATTTGACATTAAAATATTAAAAAAACTAAACAAGAAAATACTTCCACTTTACCAAAAATTTTTTGATTTCTTAGAATATGCTGAATGTAACAAAGAGAATAAGCTTTTTCTTAAAATGAAACAAGATAAAGGTAATACAGAAAACTGGTGCGACTTTGAAAATGCATTATATGAACTCATCCCAACAGGTGATTTGGATGAATTAAATGAACATCTATTTGAATTACAAACATTATTTTCCATGTTCTTATCCAACATTGTTACTACTGAAGTCATAAAAGAAATAGGATCAAATGCAACGAAATATAATTGGGCCATAAATTCTTTAGAAAATATATTGGGGGATCTTGATACAGACAGTTTGCAAAATATGAATTTTTCTAAGAATGTGATCAAAAATGGACACCATCAATTGTTTGTTTTTAAATTTTATAATTTTAATTATACAAGCTTATTAGATAACTATATTGATTTGGATAGACAACAATTTAAACCTGTTATTTATAAAACATCATCTAATAATTTTCACTTTAAAATCAATAATGATATATTGTATTCAAATGTAATATTAGATATTGTACATCCAAACGGAATTCAGTCGATTCCTAAATCCATTCTTTTTGGATATGAGCGCAAAGGATACAATGAATTTACAGATGAAGATCGATTTTTTATAAAATCTTACTGGACGAGGGCAGACATAAGATATTCTAGTGATTTTTTAAATACAAAACTATTTATAATTTATGGAATGTCAATAGGGAAATCTGATTCTTGGTGGTGGGAACATATTTTTTATTCACTAAAAGAAAACGGATCCGAATTGATTATATATAATTATACCCTAGATATTGAAGAAGACAAAGAACAGGTAAAACAACGATTTATAAATAATAGTATTGGAGAGGATTCAAATATTTCAACTTCTGAGCTAAATAAAATAAAAGAACATATTTATGTAGTGAATTTTAATGATCAAAATGATACAAAATTGTTTAATATGGAGATGCCGACGGTTTAATCCCTTCTTTCCGCTATTAGTAAAACAGATAGAATTCCCTCATATTTTGAAAATTCTATCTGTTTTACATTTTTACAATCCTTTAATAAACGCAACTTCTTTTTTCTTAAGAGCTTTCTTCAACTTTTCATTCTCTGCCTTTAAATCCTTATTCTCTTTCTGAGATTTTTCATACTCCATTTTTATCAGCTCATTCTGCCGCTCCAGAGCATAATCCAGAATCACTTTCTTTTTCTGATGGAACACCTTGCCTTCCTGCTTCTGTCTTGCCTCATTCAAAAACTTGCTTACAGTCGGATTCTTATAGAAGAAAGCCCTTGACAATCCTGTTTTCCGGACTAGTTCACAGACCAAAAGTTGCTCTTCCTTATCCAGCATTTCTTTGATTGTGCGGATTGCGCAGTCTATTTTTTCCTTACTTGCCTTTTGATTAGACTCAACCATTTTGGAATACTTGCTCATATCCATCCCACTCCTTAATAATTTCACTCAAAATCTCATCCATCGTCTTTCTTAATTCTTCGGTTTCCTTTACCAATAGCTTTCCGCTTGCCCGCCGATACCTATATACCGTATTCACTCCTCTATGCCCTAATAGATGTGCAATAGCAGCATCATCCAGATGCAGTTCCACAAGTTTCATGCCATAACAGTGCCGGAATAAATGTGTGGCAAAGCCCATTCGTTCTCCGTTGTCTTTGCAAATATCATTTTCGTGTATCAATGTATATACACGGTGTTTCAGCATAGAATATTGAAACGGCAGGGAAGGGTTCGACTCATTTACGAATACATATTCCGTTCCCCCATACCTTTCGTATGTATACTCCATGGATTTTTGAATTAACTTAGCCACATCATCTGGAATCGGTTTTTCATAATAAGAGGTCTTTACCTGATACATTCGAACAATATAATGCCCGTTTTCCTGATATAAGCAGTCTGTTCGCAAGGTAAGTGTATCAGAAATCCTTCCGCCAAGCATCTGATGCAGGATCAGCGCACGTGCCACCTGTTCTTCCATATTGACAATATAATAATTCAAACGCTTTATTTCCTCGTCAGAATAAATTTTAAATGCTACTTCCGGTGCTTTTGGCATATCCTGCTTAATAAACAATTTCCCCAACTTGGGCTTGTCAATCACTTTTCCAACCTGCTGCAGCATGTTTTTTAAATTTGCCATTTCTGTTTTTAAGTTTCTTTCCTGACCTCTTTCCAGGTTGATGTAAGTCAAGTATTCTTCAATATTTAACCGCCCTACTTCGCCTAAACTTTTAATTTCTGGATTTCTCTTGGCAAGAAACTCAGAAAACCGTCTTACCGCACGTATCTCTCCCTGTAGCGAACCTACCGATAAATATTTAATCCGAATATAAGATGCCCGTTTTACCTCTTCCCTTATTGTCTCCTGTATGATTCCAGTAAATTTTATTGTCCTTATCACATCTATCGGATTCTGTCTGACCTCAAACCCCAAATTTTCCAGTTTCCACACATCTTTTTCCCATTCTGACCGTTTATCTTCTGGTTCCAAATAACGAAGCAGAAGACGTAGATACTTGATTGGTGCCGCATCCTCTTGTAAATTCTTACCCATACTTTTCATATGATGCTTTCGCGTGATTTGATATCCATGATTTAATAGCCATGCCTTAAATTTCTTAACAAGGACTTCTTCTGGTATTGCCCTGAAACTGTGCAGAAACGGATATTTAGCTTTCATAAATCTAGCAAGTAGATTGTAAAGAATTATGTCTCCATTTACGGTAGACATACTCAACTCTTCTCCGCGGCTTCGTATGAATGTTTCCATTTCCTTTTTCTGCCCTTCCATTGTCAAAAGATCCAAATTATAAAAATGTTGTTCCATAACTCTAATATTTTTTTCAGAAATACTTCCTTTTCTCTGATAGCAAGGAAGATCTTTTATGTAAATCCTAGTTTCCATCTTTGTCACTTCCTCTCCATTCGCTTACCAAACTTTTCTGTTCTTTATAATATTGTTCACTTGACATATCCACATGTTTCTGAATACAGTCAATATACCGTCTTGTCATATTTTCATGTTTATGACCTAAAAATTCCCGGATTGCCTGTATGGATGCCCCACGTTCGTATAAGGCTGTAGCTACACTATGCCGATAATCGTGCGTTTGGAACACATGATCTCCGCATCTGATTCCCTGTTTTTTACACCATGCCACCATTTCATGCCAATAGTGTGTTGACAAAAATGGTCCTCCTTTGGAATTTTGGAACACATATGAGTCTATACCGATTTTCTTTCGTTCTATATAAACCATCATGCTACGATATAATATCATCGGGATTGGAATTACCTTTTCCATCTTCATTTTGTGCTGATAAATCCTAAGCCAAGCAACCCCTTCCTTCAGATAATATCCTTCCCGTTTTATGGAACATACTTCATTGATTCGTAACCCTAAACACCATAAATGCAGATACATAAGCCTCATGTCTTCTGGCAACTGGTTTAAATTCTGTAAGATCTCCGTCACCGTATTCTGTGGTACAGACCGATAATGATGCGGTACTGGTTCCCGCTTTATATAATATTCTGGATAAAAAGGAACCTTGCTATAATGTCCCCTCGCTGTCAGGAACCTAAAAAAGCAATGGATTTCAGCCACCTTATCGTTAAATGTTGCAATTTCAACACATTCCTTTTGCAATTCTCTCATATATAAATCAATCTCTGCTGCAGTCAATTTATCTACTGCAAGTTTTTTTTGATCAAGAAAACGCAGAAAAGCTTTTGTAATATACGTCCGTGCCCATATATTTTGAACAGAAGCCCCAGTTACACTCAACTGATATTTTACATACATCTTTAAATATTCTCGGTTATGTTTATCTAATATATCTAAAAACGAAATACGTTTTACCGGTCTTGTCGGATCATAACGGGTTATATCAAACTGGAAACGCTCCAAATACCATACATTTGCATCCCAGTTGATATCTTTAGCCTGTAAAAAAAGGATTCTCTGTACTTTATCCACAATCTGAGGATATCGGTTATTTACAAGCGGAACTTCTTTTGCTTTACTAAAATACTCATCAATCTGGTTCTGCTCTAACTGTGTTAGATCCGAAATGCCTCTGTCTATGCAATACACATAAAAGAAATGCAAAGGGGCAAGATACCCCCGCCGTAATTTACGTTCCGAAAAGTTTCCTAATGCATAATTTAGAACTGTAAAAATCTGATATTTCAATCTCTGTGATGTCTTAATTGAAAAATCCCATATAATTCCTTCTGCATCCTTGCAATAGTAAAATTCCTTTGCCAAATTATAATCGGGATGATAACCCAAGTAAATTTTCTTCTCTTGATACTTTAACCGAATTCTAGTTTCCCTTATACTGTTATTTCTTTTTTTAATATCAAATAACTTTAGTTTATCTAAGCCGCTTAGATACCATGGACGATTTCTTTTATTTATGGTTTTCTCCAGATATTGTTCATAACTCACCCTGACATCCCAGTCAATTTCTTCCAAACTATATATCTTCTTCTCCACCATAAATGCATACACTTTGTTCTTAAGAGTCTGTTCTACTGTGTCACATTCTTCCAGCTCTTCTTTTAGTTTTACAAATTCTTTTTGCTTATGAAACATTCTCCAATCCCGTAAAGATTTTTGGTATACACCTATCAACTTTCTGTCTTTAATTTCATGTTCCTGAAGCCATAGTGCATACGAATCAATCAAACTATCTTCAATTTCTGTTACATCATACACATTTTTCAAATACAAATACTCTATCCCACGCTTTATAAATCTCTTTTCCCTTACCGGGCACTCCTCTATCTGTCTTTCTAAATATTCGACATTCTTCTTTTCTTCATGAAAACAATTAACCACTTCCATTGTCATATTTAACCAACTCCTATAACAATTTGTCCGCCATATATAATGCTGCATTTTTGCGAAAAAGCTCTTCACTTGCTTCAACCAACTCTTCATTGCTAATGTTCAGATAATTAATAGTTGTCTGTAGATTCCTATGCCCCAGCGCCTGACTGATCAATTCCAAACTCCATCCATTCTTCCGACGCTCGTTTGCAAAATAGTGCCTGAGCATATGAGATGTAACTTTAATCTGTGTCTTCTTTTGTAAACGGCGAAGCATTGCATTGACTGCATCTTCTGTTAACGCTTGTCCGGCATGTTCTCCAGATAATGTAATAAACAAATATTCTGATTCTCGCAATAATTTTCTGTACTTAGCATAGTAAAAGAGCAGAATGTCAAAAGTATCTTTGCTAACCTTTGCCCACCTGTCTTCCTCATATTTTGCACGCACTTTATTTTCATTGTCTACTCTTGGTTCAACGCGTATCCGACACCCCTGGTAATCAATGTCCTCCACATAACGTACCCCTAAAAGCTCTCCAATGCGAAATCCGGTCTCAGCTAATAAAAGAAGTAACAACTGATCCCTGCAATTTGTACATCCATCCAAAAGAACGATAATGTTTTTTCTCTCTATGGTTCTCCCTTTTGATGAAACTGCGTTCAAATATCCATCAAATGACCGGCACAGCTTGGTCTTTCTAACGCCTATAGCATTTGTATACGAAATTGTCTTATCCGAAAGAACCAGCAATGAGCCAAACTGTTCATATTCCATTTCAAGAAATTGATAAAAACCAAACACATCATGTAAATATGCATTGCAGGTCCCATTATCTGGAATTTTCCTTACTTCCCCGGAAATATGCTTTCCCCCTTTAACCCAATAGAGAAAGTTCTGAAAAAATTCCATTTGTGCACTATAAGTCATCTCATAAACATCCTCAAACTGTCTCCCCTGTTCTTTCAAATATCCCATAAAATAGGATAATGAAAACGCAATACGCTTTACTGTATTGGGGGAACGATTTGAAGTTGTCTTATGCTTCAAATATTTTGTTGGATATACACAGATACTGGCATCCTCTGTCCGGCGAATCAGAAAATAAACTTTTCCATCATATCTCACATTTCCAACCTCATAAGTCTTCAAATTTCGATCACCCCCTCTTTTACTATATCTACATTATACACACCTTTTCTTTTTCATGTCAATTATTATTGATATAGATTATTATATATTGATTTTCTTTTGCTTTAAATCTACACATTTAGCAAAAAAAATTTCCCATACTAATTATCTGATTGATTGTTCCATTCCCACATGATATAGTGAAAATGGAGGTTTTATTATGAACAGTCAATTTGATAAATCAGCATTTTCAATACTCCTCAAAAGAGCACTTGGAAACCGAACACAAAAAAGTTTTGCCGAAGATATTCAAATAAGCAAGGAGCACCTTTCCCGTTTAGTAACGCAAAAACGGGAGACTCCACCTACTATAGATACTTTAACCAAAATTGCCTTAAATTCACAAAACAGAGTATCTTTGCAAGAGTTACTTTCTGTTTGTGGCTATGATCCAAACACTATATCCGTTCCTGCTGCCATCAATCATATGATGGAGGCCGTTAAGCTTGCTTTATCACATATTCCATATGAATTTTCCGAGCATTTATGTGATAACACCAGCTTTTACCAAATGACTTCATGTTTTGCAAACGGTCCCATTCACCAGTGGTATTTTCATTTTCTTTCAGACAATGCTTTTGGAACTGTAGACCATGAACTTTCTAGCAATCTTTTAAGTTTAATATCAAAAGAAATGAAGTCTGACGATAAAATCAGCTTTGTCACTTCGATTCCTTTGTTATTTCAGTACTACATGGAACACCGGCCTCATAATTTAAACTTAAACCTTTCGTTCATTCTAATTAACGAACATACATTAACTGTTTCAAAAGAAATAGTGCTTCAAACTGCCAGTTCAATACCTTATGAAGTTTTAAACAACTATACATTTCCATCAAACCCGGAATAATTCCGGGTTTTTTACTGCATTGGCTCACAATTTTATAATGCTTAGCCTCTTAAAATGTAAAAAGTATGCATCTTCTATATTTCTGTAAATTTTCACACAAAAAACTCCTAGAATCCCAATTCTCTTCAGTAGCTATTTCGTTTGCTTTCAGTTGATGTTCCACCTTTGGTCCAGCAAGTAAGAGCATTCTGAACAATTCCGGAAGATGCTCTTTTCCCAACTTTTCCTCAAACTGCTGTATCCACTGCTCCTGAATTTTATTTGAAATACTTATCTTCCGGCAGTCAAATCCATAACCTTCTGGTGCTGTCATCTGCAATTCATCTGCCACTTTTTCATAAAAAATTGTCAAACTCATCGTTTCAATGAAAGCATCTACTGTTTCCTGTGTTATTTCTTTTACCGTTTTCATTTATAATCTCCTCCTCAGATTAACAAGGTCCTCCTGCTGCACCATGAAAAGCTCCTGCCGGGTATTTCCATTTGCCCTTTACATAAACAGACTCGACCGGAAACTCTCCCGTAAGCAGACTTTGAATCGCTTCTTTATCACCATGATATACACATGAGTCCGCACTACCGATATAAGTTTCCAAATCGCAATGGTTATCCAGCGTAAATCCAAGAATTTTTTCGTCCTGGCATAAAAGAGCATATTCTTTCGGATACAGTTCCCTGATTCCTGCAAATAATCGGGGAGTAGAAAAAATACACATTGCACAACTACAGCGGTTCCAACCTGCCCGGTAACAAGGATGTGGGTTTACTTTATGCCGCTTCAGCACTTCCCAAATATCTCTTTCACTGTAATCAATAACCGGACGCCATTGGTGTACAGTACGGTGGTGTTTGTAAACTGCATTGGTACGGTGAATTTCTATTTCATTATATTTGCTTCTCCCTACGGATTCACCACGTCTTTCCCCCGATACAATTAATAATTTTATATCCTTTCGTGTCTTTGTTAAATTAGCAGCCACACTGTTCATGTTTCGCAAAACGGTATCCGCTACCATGATTTTTAGATAAGCAGAACACCAACGCCGGCTCAAATCTCCACTTTTCATTGGAAATTTCATTCGATAACCAAATTCCGCCAGTTTATTTTCCATTTCTGATATTGCTGCCGCTTTTAACTTTTGACATTCCATATACTTTTTTGACGGAGGACATTGATAAATTTCCCCTGTCTCTGGATCTACCCATTCAATTAATTCTGATGTCCCAATACGATACAGTTCTCCGAAAAATCCGTTTTTCCTCCAGGATACCCGAAGTGGAATCTGTTCTGCTTCTGCAAATGAGCGTATATAATTTGCAGTACATCTCCAATCCATAGTTCGTGAAGGGTGTCCACCGTCTATATCATGATGCCAAAACTCGATTTTGGATTTTGGTACGCCTAACTCCAATAGCTTGTAATAACAGGCAATGCTGTCCTTACCACCAGATATTAAAACTATAACCAAATCATACATTTCCAAAGGCAGTAATTCTTCAAGATAGATCTTTTTCATATACTCTGTGTCTTTTCTTCCAGAAACCCTTGGACAAATTCTTTTACCCATTCCATAGATCGGAATATCCGATTTTCCATATATAACCGGAGTCTCTTTGGTACAATCAGCATCCCGAATGAAATCCGGCTGGAACAGAGTAAGCTGACCGTTTGACTGCTGAAAATATCCTTCCGTTTTCTTCAATACTATCCACCTCATTTTAAAATCCTATTTCAAACATTCTTTTTCTACCAAAAGCGCTGTTTTCCTTTGCCCTGAAAAATATGATTTTCCATTGTAAATCCAAGTACTCCCACGTGGTGCAGTCATTGAACCGGTAATCTTTCTCCAGCCTGTAGGCATTGCTGTATATAGTTCTACATCTGTTCTTATTGCAAATTCTATAATCCTGTCAAATTCTCCCATCCTTTCCTCCCTTGCGTTTCCACCTTTGCTACTTTGCGTAAAAAGGAAAGAATTTTATCTTTCCTTTTTACGTCTCATCATATTTCCGTAGCTTTATGTATGCTGACAGTTTTTCTTATATCCTTTTAGGTACAGGTTATAATCATTCTCCCTTGTTATAAATCTAATCCAGTAGTCTGCTGTGCGGCCATTCATAAAAAAATTATACTCATTTTCACCCACATGCGAAGATGGATGTCCCTTACAAAATTCTCTTAATATTTCCAGATTATAAAACTGTGTCACCAGACAGCGATAAATGTCCTGTGATTCCCGGTTAAATGCTTTCGTCCAAAGCTCACCTCTACAAGGAAAATAGTTACCATGCCATCCGTCTTCATTCCAGTATGCACGAATATGTCCTATTTGGGCGTCCGGATGTTTCCCTGACTGTAAAGAATCCGGTGCTTCTGAGTAATGCTCAAACACATCACGAAAATTGCAGGTTTCCATCAGCTCAAACAACATACTTTCCTTTTTACTCATATAACCCCTTCTTTCTATGCGGCATTTTCCTCCGTCATTTGTGTATCACATTCCGGACAACTATATAAAATTCCATGTTCTGTAATTTGCTCGCAAAGCTCTTTATCACCAATCATATGCCATAACAGATTGTCCAAAATGCCTTTCAAAATCACATTTTCACCACTCTTACCAGATACGTTTCCGTATCGCAACATTAACTCCTGAAACAGCATCTCGTAAGAAAGCTTTCCGGTCTTAGAATTTTTGACAGCACTATGGATTACCTGTCGCATATTTTTCCTTTCTTTCCACAGTTTCTGAAGCTGCTCTTTTCCTGTCATATCTACTTTATTATTCATGGTCCTCCTTTTCCAATTACGCTGCATGTTCAATGGTATCCGGCATTTCCATAAGATCTGCTTCCAATACATCTGCCAGATATTTTCCCTGAAACAACCCGCCATTGATTTTTACTTTCTTTTTGCGCATCTCAGCATAAGATTCTATGCGAAGCTGCCTGCTCTTGTCTGCCAGTTTTTTATCACTTGCTGTAATCCTTTTCTGTATTTCTCTCTGCCACTCTTTTAAGAATTCAGACGCCTCTTCAATATCCTTATTCTGCCTGTCATATTCTGTCCGTTTCTGTCGTATTACTCCGCCCGGCTCTACTTCTAATGTATAATACGGTTTGTCCGGCTGTTCTGTCTTACGCAGAAACAAAATATAAGTTTCCTGCTCATTGATGCGTTCCAGATACTCTGTTTTCTTATCTATGCAATGGTGAAGCGCCTGTCCTTCCTTTAAAATGTCTTCAATACAATGTGGAGCTAAAACAGTAAATATTTCATTGCCGTATTCATATTTTTTGTCTAAACCTGAGAGGATTTCATTGATGTTCGGATATTTGTCAGCAAGTTCTCCCGCTGTTACAGACAGGCGATTTTCTTCAATATATTGAATAATTTCTTTATGGCGCTGATATAATTGGGACGTCCGATACACAATTTCATCATCCGTATCCATCTTAATCCTCTTTGCCATCGAAAGATAATCCCGCCATGTGATAAGCACCTGAGAAATACTGTCTTTTCGCCGCCCTTTTTGGCGAATCAAATAATTTCTTATTTGAACAAAACTCATTTTCGGTTGAATAAACTTTAAATCTTTAGGTTCTATGTTGTTATTCATAAACCAAAAGATTAAATCGTCATCTAAATAATGTGCGGATGTATTTTCCTCCTGAAGCCACACAAGATATTCTAATCCTCCATCCTGTTCTCTTAAGCGTTTTAAAGCGTTTCTGCTGATCCCAAGCCGAGTATGTAACGCACCGTGTTGTTGTGTACAGGATATTTTTTCCGAGTAATTCATGACTTCCTGTGACAACTTATATAAATTTGCTTTAACCAGTTGTTCCAATACAGGTGCCCTTCTTAATGATATAAAATAGTCCCGTGGTCTAAAGACGCTTTTCTGTTTTAAAATCTCAGGAAGACCAGACATTTTCAATTCCTTTTTTGCAAGATCCGGAATGGTCGTGGGATATACTGCTCCAGAACAGTTAGAAATATATCTATAATAATAGTACCAATATCCCCCTCTATTTGCTTCTCCCTGTATCCAACGGGCGCCTCTGTTTTTATAATCATCAAAGTAAAAAGCAGTTTCGTTAAAATCCTTGTCATACAAATACCGATTTTCTTCCGAGCTGAGAACTACCGGATTCCGGTAACTATCTTTTCCCACAGCCATGCAGACGGAAAACTCCCTTATTATAAAGCCAGGATGACAACGCTGGATTAAATACGCAGTTTCCTGTTTTGTCCATATCCGACCAAATTTTCCAATCGACTTATATGTTATAGCCTGACCGCAATTTGGACATACACCTTCTCCGTTGTATTTTGGTTTCTCTACAGCCACTTTTTTACCACAGCAAGTACAATACCCTTCTGTTGAGTTGCTCCTTTTATAGTAGTAAAATATATAGTGTTCAGAAATTGCTCTGCGCAGAACCCATTTATTCCAGTCTTTCGGAATACTGCGAACAGGTTTTAATATCTGATCCCATTCATCTGTTTTGCGTTTGTACTGCCTGTCTAAACGTTTTGTCCGTAGAGATGATTGGTATTGGCATATTGAATAAAAATCACCCTCTCCTATCTTCAGATATTTCTTGATCTTCTCTGCATCTTTTTCGGAAATATAATGTTTAAAGTTATAACAAGAAAGACCTGCGTCAAGATTTTCCAGCATTGCAGTTCTCCATTTACCTGTTTCTGTTTCCAGTGATAAGTATTCTCCTTTTTTCCTATCAAAATAGACAATATACATTGGATATTTGGAACCCGAACGCACAAATTCCGTTTTAAAGACAGAAAGTATCAAATAGCCTTTTTCAATTTTAGCCTTTATATAACTATTGTATTTATATTCTTTCCTCCTGCCCCATGCATTATCAATTACAGGTATATCTTTTTCTGCCTGTTCTCTCAACTGTTTTGTCAATTTAGGCGGCGTTAATGTAAGTAAGACACTTTTTTTCATGCACAAACCTCCTCCTGATCATTTGCAATTCCTTTTACAGTATAATCAATTTTCGGATAACATCTGCTTCCATCAATTTTTAAAAATGCCACTTCCTCTATTGCAGAACAATTTTCTTCCTCTTGCAAAAGTACAAGAATATCACCCAAATTCCCTGATGCAATTGGATTTTTCCCACGCACAACTACAAAACCGTTATACGCCTTTCCACATTCTTTTTTTACATGTCCATTCCAGTTCCGTTCGGGATGTTCTACCATATAAATAAGTCCTTCAAACAGCAACTGCTCTATCGTAAGACGTTTAACCAGCTGCATCTCGGTACAGGAAATTTTACTGTCAATTTCATCTTCATCAATATCACCTGCTGCATCCACTTCGTAATAAACTGAGTTTTTCCAGTCAGAATAATAATCAAGACAATCCATTGGGTTTTCTGCACAGTGAAATCCATTTTTCCTGCAATTAGCCTGATCTGTTTTGTTTATCCCGTCTTCATTAAATTTGTAACCGAGACAGGTTAAATCCTTTTTAAAGCCTTTATACGCCTTCATCCGTTTCCTCCTCTCCCAACTCCTAACTGTCCGAATTCGTCATATCAAACAATGACAGCTGAATGTTCTCCGGCTGTTTCTTTTTCGGTGGTACTGTATTCTTGGTTGGTACTGCTGAAATCGGTTTTTCTGAGGATGAGGATTGTGTTTTACGCTGTATACTCTTTTTTTGTTTGCTTACCCTTTTCTTCTGCTCTTTCGCTCTTTCCTCAGCCTCTTTTTTTGCATCATCCAGTGCATAGTAATCTTCTGCCCATTGATACACCTGAAGTTCTGAAATTCCCAGCGCCACATTCTGATTCCGTCCTGACGCCGGCCGCTTGCCGCTGGTTTTCTTTTCATGTTCTTGTTTAGCAATTTTATAGGCTTGTTCCATAATATAATTCATACATTTCTGAATTGTTTTATGTTTCTGAAGTACCTGCATACCAAAGACTGGGTTATCTTCTGCCTTTCTGATTAAATACTTGGAAACAATATCTGTAAACATCTGATCCTTGATAAGCCACATTTCAGCTCTTAATTTCTCAACCGCAGAGTCGTATTCCCTTTCCTCAAATGGAATTTCCGCAAGCTGGGCACGTTTTCCGGCTATAAAGTCCTGAACATGCTCTTCCGGAACAAGCCATTCTGACGCCAGCAGCTTTAATTCCGAAAAATTCTCAGATAATCTCAAATGAACCGCCATTGCATTCAATTCTTCTGTACTGTGAATCATCGTTTCAAACAATTCTAAAACCTCCTTCATAGAAACGGAGAGCCCGAAGACTCTCCATACATTTATCAGGCTGCCTTATCATTTTGCATAGCCTCTTCCATTTCTTTTTCTACTTCTTTTGCAATTCTTCTCCGTTCTTTGTCATCATGTTCCAAAAGTCCCATGAGTTCAATCAAAACACGAACACACCATTTATTGGATTTCCATTTTTCTGCAAGAACACGAGTCTCTTCCACTACGGCTTCCCAGTCTTTTTCCTCCATTTCACGTTCACGATACTGTTTGTAGATTCCGTAGCACTCTTTCATTACCTGTGGCACCGGAATAGTTGCTGCCTCATCCAAATTAGCGAGAAGCCCCATCAGCATCCGGTGATTCTCATATTTCTTACAAATTTCCTGAATTCCAATCTGTGATGTTCCACGATAAAGAGACATAAAATCGTTAAAAATTGCCGCTATCATTTTTTGATCTGTCATTCCCTTCCTCCTTTCTAAGACACTTCAAGGTCATAAATACTTAACTGCCCCTGTATCTGCCAATCCTCGTCCGTCTTTACTGCCTGTTTTTTTGGTATCTCTGTTGTTCTGAGTGGAATAGAACGGACTTTTTTTACACTCTCCTGAATTTGATCCCGTAACATGCCGGGTACACCAAATTCCCTCATTACAACTAGATTATCTTCTGAAACCGCATTGAGCAGACTATGTACTTTACCGTATATCTCCATAACCCCTGTCTGCTCTCTCTGCTTTTTACTCATACAGAAAAGTTTTGCCATCAGATAGCGGTAATCAGAAGAACCCTGATATTCTTTTAATGCTTTCAAAGCCTGTGTCCTGATTGTGTCAGCCTGTGCCATGTATTCCTCCGGCATTATTTCCGGAATCTCGCATACCAATTTACTTCCGAGAAGATTCAACTTGCTTTTTAACTGCAGGATTTCCTTTCGGTATCTATTCAGAATGATCCCATCCGTACACATACTCTCAGCATCTCCATAGGTGTAAACCTTTTCCCATTCATACAAAAGCATTTTTAGTTTCTGCTCATACGCTCCCAGAGAACTCTTGTCCATATCATCTTCCGAATGATACAGATGAATCCTATCCCTGTTTTTCATTATCCTTTCCTTTCACTTTCTCAATCCGTCTTCGTACTGTAGATGGATAACAGTTAAAAGCATTTGAAATTTCCTCTAATGTATATCCCGCCTTTCTGAGCTGATACATCATTTCTCCAACCTCGTCACTGTCCATGTCTTCCCTATATTCTGTTTTTATTTTCTTTCTGAGGATCTTCTGGCAGAGTGGGTGGTTCGGTCCATACTTATACATCAGTACCGACTCATACACGTCCAAACCGCAGAATATTGCTATCAGCAGACAATAATATCCGCTGTTTTCATCCCACTTTCCCATGTCTGCACCTCCCTTACATATAACTCAGCCGGTAACTTCCCCGGTGATTTGTAAGGAACTCATTCCGGTGTTCATAGAGAGTGGCGCGGATACGTTCCTTATAATGCTTATTATTCACAGCCTTTGGATGGTCTTTTAGTTCTTCATACAGTTGGGATAATGTTACGATACCTCCCAAATGTTCCATGACCGCACACACAAGATGAAACCATGTGAGGGCTTTTAAGTCCTGTTTCTGAAGATAAAAAAAGCCACTTTTTCGAAAAGAGTACGGTATCTGAAATACATTCTCTTTCTGAAACAGCAGCAAATGTTCTGTGACGATTGGGATTAAAGGATGCCGGCTATGATAGTTCCGGCTGCTGGATGAACAACTGAACTGTGCTTTTACAATCCATGATTTCATCGTGCCGATTGTCATTACGTCGTTTGCAATAGAATGGAACTCCCCATTTTGACGTATATCACCGACTAATAATGCCAGTACGCCTCCTGAACGCAGACTGAAAAATAACTTCTTAATTACATGATTGAGTTTTTCAATAAAATCTGCATAGTTATCGCAACGGCTTAGATCATCAGCATGAGGTTTTCCCCACATATTACCGGAATACCGGATAATGGAATGATATGGTGGATGAAGAAATACAAGGTCCGCACTGTCTTCCACATCAGCTTTCAGGGCATTCCATCCGCCAAGCCCGCATGGCAGTTCGGGATGTAAGTCATACTGCACACATTGAATCCCTAAATCTGCCGCAACGTCACCGCTGGTTCCAGAACCGCACATTGGATCTAAGAGAAGGAAGTCCTCCTTTCTCCGATGTGTTTGACATTCCCTGACATACTGAATAATCTGACGGATAACTTCCGGCGAACAATTCCCCTGCCAGTTGCTACTTCCACCGCTGCCTCTTTCCGGATATGCAATAAATGAGGTAAGATCACGTCCTATGCAATGTGTCAGATCCCATACCCCTAATGTCTGCACGATCTTTTTCCATTCAGTTCCAAATTCATTCTCTAATAAGCGTTCTGCTCTTTTTAATTCCTTTTCATACACTTCATCCCACTTTCCTTTCCACCAACACTTCTAAAAGATATTGTTCCGGCACCGTTCGCAATACGACACCGGAAAATTCATTTCCAATCTTTTTCAGTTGTCTTTTGCTTCCTTTCTTTATCTGGTTCAAAAGACCGAAAGCTTTTCCCTCGCATTCTGCAATGTACAGATGTTTCTCCTGATCCAAACGGAAATCAATTTTAGAACCGTTTACAATATCGTATTGGCCTGCCATTAAAACTGTCATTTTCATTTTTTTGCTCACACTACAACTCCTATCGTTCAAACATTGGATAACTGGTAAGTATCCGAAATCCCCAATCAGCTTGTAGATCTTTTACCAGAACCAGACATGCTTTTCTTAAATTTTCATTCAAACGATCCTCTCCTTTCCGAAAACCATAACCTATCGTTTGAGGGAAACGCCCAATCAACGAGATATAGTCATTGCTGCTGTTTTTCAGCCAGAACACAATATCTGAATCATAAAATTTACGCATCAGACCACTTGCAACTGCCGCCGCAACATTTACATCCCAGTATGAAGTAGCATAACGGATATCCTCTTTCGTCAGTCGGTTCTTCAGTACCATGAGCTGAATGTCGGTATGTTTGCGGAGTGTATGACCGCCAAACAATCCTACTTTGTCAAGATTTTCCCGTATTGTCTGTAATGTACTTTCAATCAGTTCATCCGGGATACCAGTAAATAAATCCACCATACGTCCTCCTTTCACTTACGGATATACAGATACCGATACCCCAGCGGATATCAGTACATAAAATAAGAAGGGAATTTCTGCCCTTCTTCTGTAAAAATCCAAAATATATCTGTTATCCGCTTTTCTAATGTCTCAATTTTTTATTCGGATTAGCATATCCTCCTTCCTTCATATTTCATGAAAATTCCCAAAACGCAAAAAAAGACATAAAAACCCATTTCTGAATTTTTATGTCTTTCTTAACCTTAACAGGCTGTGCCTTAAATTTAACTTCCGGTATTTCACCGGAACAAACTTACTTACTGCATTTTGATATTCCCATGCACAAATTTCTAATCCACTTATAATGTAACACAATATATAGTTTTGGTCAATCAGATATTTTCCATATATTGTTTTTAAACTATAGTTACATAACAAAAAACTCCCCGCCGATCTACAAATGAGGGATAAAATAGAATTGGGTTTCAAAGCCCCAAAAAGTAGAACAGCTGATGCCATTCTACTTTTTAGTCACTCCTAATTATTTTTATATTCCTCAAAAATTACTCGATATAACCCTAATAATCTATAAAATTATCTCATTCCTTCGATCTGCAATTAATTAATAAATTAGAACTTTACCCTGAATATCTTCTAATTTTACTGGTCCAAATTCTCTGCTATCTATACTTGCATTGTAATTATCACCCAATACAAAATATTCATCTTCTTTTAAAGTATATTTTTCATCATGTTTTTTGCACTTGTACTCTGAGAGAAGAATTTCATTTCTATAAATTTTCCCATTAGATTGCTCAACTATATCTCCTGGTTTTGCTAAAATACGTTTCACACAAATTCCATATTCTTCTGTTTCTATATTTACAATATCTCCTACTTTGTAATTTTTTGCATTTTTATAGAGCAAGGTAATCTGACCATCTCTCAATGTAGGTGCCATAGATTGTCCATTAATAAATACTAATTTAAAATTAAATATTAGATACCCAATCACGATTATAATACTTATGTAAAATATCTTTATAAACAAACGTGTCTTTTTGCACATGATGCCACACACGAATCGTGAGTAACCACGATTATCGTCTTCCCTTCTTTATTAAAGTCATTTAAAACATTTAAAACATAATCTCTATTTTGGGTATCTAAACTTCCTGTTGGTTCATCTGCCAAAATAACTTTGGGAGATTTTATTATTATTTTAGCTAAAGCTACTCTCTGCTGTTCTCCACCGCTTAAAGTATATATTTTTCTCTGTTCATATCCTGATAATCCCATTTTCTCTAATGCATTCTTCATACAATTATTTTTTTCTTTTTTACTCCATTTTTTGAAACGCATCGCTATTTTCATATTTTCTTCAACTGTTTCAGAATCTATTAGTCCATAATTTTGAAATAGATATGAAAGTTCATACCTTCTGATCATAGTAGTCTGTCTTGAATAAGTCTTAGGATTTTTGTACCCACATACCTCAACTGTTCCACTACTTGGTTCATCTAACATACCTATAATATTCAGAATTGTCGTTTTCCCTTTTCCACTCGCACCTGTAATAGATATATAATCTCCTTCATTAACAATGAGCGAAAAATCTTTCAATACGGATTTTTCACCATATCTTTTAGTTATATTCTTTAATTTAATAATTGCCATTTTATTCCGCTCCTTTCATTACTTCATGTATATTTTTAGTTGCATATTTCCTGCAAATACCTAAAGTACATATCAAATCTACTACCAAGGCAACCACTATGAGCCATAAATTAATTGATACATTCATTATTTTCCCCATGATATAAATACCAATTGCTCCCAATGCATAAACTGCAAAGATAAACACTATATGTGATTGTACGCATTTTGTTAAACTATACCCTTCGCAAATGCATGTCGCCACTTTATGTCTGTAATTTTCAAAATACAATCTACTGCTATAAATTATTATACATATCAACCCTATTGTTAAAATTAAAGTTTGTGAACCATATAATAATAGCATTTTAAACTGCTGTTCCAGTACATTATCAAAATTTGAAGAAATATATGGTGTTTGTGGAGTTACTTTTTCGATATCAACTTTCTCTAAAATAACTTTTAAACTTTCATAAGGATTTTCGCCTGGTATTTGTAGAAAATAGCTCCCTTTTGAACAATAACTCATGACAAATAATCCATGTAAATGAGTTTCTTGAACCACTAAAATAACTGGCGATTTAATTTCCCCATATGTTCCTGCCCCTACCCTTGAATTATATGAATATATATTTGAAGATTTATCATCATAGAAAACCGTATTTGATTCTGTCCCATAGGCTTGCTCCACATACTTTTCATATTCAATCTGTTTTCCCTTTTTCGAAATAGGTAATAATATATTTACTTTTGATTTATCAATCATATCCAAAGTAATTATTTCTCCTTTATCATCATATATCGGATTAAATTCCAAATAGTTATTGTTAACAACAATACTGTCCTGATCAAATTCTTCGCATAACGTTTTTCCACTAGTAATATCATATTCGTAATTACTAACATCAATTAAAATTCCATTAAATTTATCAACAGTTTCTTTATAAAATTGTAAGTAGTTGTTTTCTAACCCTAGTGATGATGAGTTATTTTCATTTATCGGTATTGTAACGCATTCTTCTACCTTTTCAGATAAAAATCGAGAAGCAGAATATGTGCTATAGCAAACTTGAATATTCCTTATGGCAATGGAAAGGAAGAATGTTACAAACGCTACAAAAATACATTTTGAAAGCATTGACAAATAATAAATCCCTTTTTTGGGAACCTTACCTTTTACATACTCAACCTTATTTTGCATACAAATTATCAGTATGCTAATTGATATTCCTAAAATAAATACAATACTAAGAATGCAGTAATAACGAACTGAAAATTTCATATATTGCCAAACTGCTTTCCTAAATATTGTTCCCCCTATGACTAATGAAAAAATATTTAAAATAAGGAATATGGCACAAAAACCTTTCCCACATCTTGTAATCTCATCAAAGACTATATTTTTTATAGCGTAGCCATCCATTTTTTTTATAACAGTACTTTTAGCATTGGACAAAGAATAAAATACCATACTAATCACAAACAAAAAAGCCGGTATAAATGCAAAAAGAATTACTGGCATCTTTCCTGATATATGTATATCTGAATTAAGTTCTACTTTATATCCTAAATCATTTATTTTTTTTAACAGTTGGTCGCAACCTTCCTTTTCAATATAATATGTGCAGGACGATAAATCATAGGTTTCAGCCTTATGCCAGTTATAAAATGATATATCTTGGAACACAGATGACACCAGCAACTCAGAAGTTTTATATTTTTTTTGTTCACATGTTGAAATGCTTTCTGTTTCATTCACTCTAAAATCATCACTTGTGCTTGCAATTCCTATGAAATCTTCCGTATGATTAGTTTTATAATATTTATAATGTGGTTTATCACCAGAAGTATCAACATATCTATACATGATATCCTGTTCAATATCATTCAATACACTTTCGATATCTTTTAAAAAGTTTTCATTTGAAACACTTTTTTCTTTATCAATAACTATTTTTTGTTTATTCTTTTCTATTACATCAAGCCCATCATATGAAAAGTTAATATATGACAATACAGCTAAAACAATACATAAAATAGAAAAACTCATTAACATTATTTTTTTCATATATGTCTCCTATCCTGTTGTCCCTTATATTTTATTTTTAAAGGGATGGTAAAAACCATCCCTTTTTAGCAACCATATAGGATTAATATGTATTCCACCATACTCTGGTAGTACCAATTCCATATGCTGTGGCTTTTGCTGTATGTCCTGCATTCTTAGTATCTACCACAACATCTCCACTACCAACCTGAGCAGATGCTGAATGTAACTTACTTCCATGGTAATAAGACGAAGAAGCATAAACTCCCGGAACATTGCTCCAAGACCATTGACCGCCACCAACTGCTTCACTACCAGAGGCTGCCGCTGCAACACCTGTACCAAATGTAGCAACTGTCATAACAGCCATTGCCATACATGCCATGATTCTCATTTTAATTTGTTTCATCTTCATTAGGTTGTCCTCCTTTATTTTTCTATAAAAAGCTATTTGACGTCTGAATAGCTCTTTATCTTTAATAATAAATAGCATCTATCTTTTGCTTGATTAAATAATAACAAAACTTCTTCTATGTTTCTTCTATTTGAAGTCAAGTATATGTTTTTTGTAGCTAACTAATGTGTTTCTTCGTTTCCTTTCTATCATCAATAATAAACCTTCTATTACAAATGCTAAAAATACTGATTGGCACCAAATATATTTCTTTTTTCTTATAAATATGAGCAATAATAAAGTCGAAAAAATTACAATCTTAAAAATAATCTTTCTAAATTTATTACTATCTTCTGAAAAAATAGGCTTACTCTCAGCTTCTATTGGTGCCCATATATAAATGATAATTATAGATACTAAAAACAGAACCATCCATACGTGGAAATTTCTGCTCAAAGATGATTTAATCACTATTTCGCATATTACTATTAGCGTTAATGAATATAGAAAGCATCTCCCCTCTGTTTTAGCATGATATCCTCCAGCAAAACTCCTTAATGGTATATATATTATTGAAAAAATCAAAGTAGGAATTAATTGCTTAAAAATAATTCCAAGAAAAAGAGTAATGCTCCAGTTGATAGCAATAGTAATAACACTTTCAATTCCATATGCATACAAATCAATTTCTGCATCTGTAATCTCATTATACTCCAATAACTTCCCTATACAATATTCCGAAATTTTTCTTTTCATAATCCGTTCCCCCTAAAAAAACAAGGTGAGACTTTCTCGCATCTCACCTTACCTTCAATCAATTTTTTTTTAGTTTTTCCGCACCTGCTGGAAGTTTTGGCTGATACATTACATACATACAGCAACTATTTACATTTGCACTTACAACTTTTTTCGCTGTGCTTGCCAATACAGCAGCAGCCTTCTTTTTTAAATTTTTCATGTGGCATCCTCCTTTAGATAACATTTTGTTGTTATAATGTTATTTTACTAGAGCATGTCTATAAATAATTATATTTGCAGTAAACCAACAGTTTTATGCGGTCAAATACTATTCCATCTATATATATAGCATGACATATATTTTGAACCAAGTATTATCATAGGAGATATCAACGGTACCTTTATACTTTTCCACAACCATTCCTACATTTTTCAGTCCAATACCATGTGAATACTCATCTTCCTTACTGGTGAATAACTGTTCCTTCTTCATTTTCAGTTTTCCTGCATAAGTATTTTCTACTGATATTATCAACCGTCGTCGATCGTATATAAGTGAAATATTGATTTCCTTTTCTGAATTCAATTTCTGAGTTGCTTCAATGGCATTATCTAATAGATTGCACAAAATAATCGTAAGATCAAATGAATCTATCCCTAATTGCTCAGGAATTTGCACTTTCAGTTCTACCTGGATATCATCGATTGTGGCTTCATGCAATTTTAAATTCAGTATACTATCAATCACAGAATTTCCTGTTTTTGAATATATCTCTTCAGTTCCACCATTATATTTTTTCATTTTACCTATATATTCTAATGCAGAAGAAATATCCTGCATCCGTAAATAAGACTCTACTGAGATTAAATGATTATTCAAATCATGCTGTATAAAATTATTTAATTTCATTGCAGCTTCCATGATATCAATCTGTCTTGCATAATATTTATTTTGCTGTTCAAGCAAAAGATTACTGGTACGTTCCGACATAATATTTACAATAAAATCATATAAAAATAAAATCGAAAAATTAATCACCAGCAAAAATGATATCAAAATAATAGTATTTATTTTATTTAGGTTCCCAACATCCAAGATAGTTACCAGAAAATATAAGGAAAATAAAGGAATGATTACAATACAGAACCAATATACCGCTGGAATAGAAACTATTTTCTGTTTTTTTCTAACCCCTAAAAAATTCACTACCACCAGCCCTAAAATCTGATTCGTAACTAATCCCATTACTGAAGTATATTCTACTTGAGAATTCATTGGGAAGTGGATATAACCAGTTATTGCCGCAACCAACATCTCTATAATAAACAAAATACAGTAGATACTAACAACTGCTAAAATACGTTCTTTTCCTGTAGCGCTATAGTTAAACGAAATAGCGAAAAATAATATCAAATTACCGATCAACATGATAATAGGAATATGTATTAAATAAAAACATACTGCTGATACCAGGTAATATGCTAAATAGGATATGATTTCTATATTTTTACTGTACTTTCTTTCTCCAGCAAACAAGTGCATTAACCGGAAAATAACATATGTATTAATTATATTGCTAAAAATAAAAATAATTTCCACTGAATTCATTATGTTTTCTCCTTAAATAAGTATTCTTTTTGTATTTCCCTGACTTCACGCCGCCTTGTTTGTGCAATTTTTATCACATCCTGATTCGACATAATCAGTTTATCATAAAAAAATTCTATCACATGAAAATAATTTATTAAAAAGGATTTATGAGCATAAAAGAAATTATAGTTTTTTAACTGTTCGAATACCTTTTCTAAAGAACTATAAAAAATAATCACATTATCCTTTGTAATCATTTCCACTTCTCTGTCTTTTCCTTTAAAATACAAAATATCCTTTATATAGATTTTATTCCAATCTCGCCCTTGTTTATACTGAAAACAAACCTCTCCTTTTTTCAACAATTTTGTAGCTGTTTCAATAGATTTTATAATTCGTTCTTTTTTGACTGGCTTAATCAAAAAATCCATAGGGCGGACCTGAAATAGTTCCAGTGCATATTTTGTAAAAGATGAAATATAAATTATCTGACTATCATCATTATGTAATTCTTCCCTTATATAATGCCCCACTTCTATCCCTGTAATGCTTTCTAACTCAATATCCAGAAATATAATGTCGTACATTGTACCACTATCCATGTCTTTGCATAATCTTTCCCCATTATAATAGATTTCTACTACATAATTAGCCTGTGAGCTTTTATTGTATTCCATAATCCAGCCTTCAATATCAGAGGAAATACGCAAATTATCATCGCAAACTGCTATTCTGATCAATGTTCTTTCCGCTTCCATAACTCTTCCTTCTTTTTCACATTCTTACATTATTGGATTTAATTGATAGAAGTATTATATTCCATATTTTCATCAACTTCAATTCCTACCAACATTATAGTTCTATATATTCAGCGGTGTACATATTTGATTAAAATACAGTCTAGTTTGTCACCTCCAACTACTACAATAAAATTCAATAATTTCTAATCACGTTCTTATCCCATTTATAATTTTATCCCCAAAATGAAACTGGCCAAATATAATGTAGCAAATTAAACTTTTTTTGCAGTAAACTAATATTTTTTATAAAAGGCTTTCCAATCGAATAGGATCTAATCATTAGTTAATTAGCCGCCCCCTAGGATACCGTTCGGTACTCGGTGCTTCCTTAGTTTTTACAAACTGTAGTCATCAAACTTCGATTTACATAAGAACCTTATACTTAATTATATCCTGATGTAATTTCTGTTCGTCAAACCCAAAGCCCAACTCCATCTTCCTTCAGATTCGCAGTCATGCACGACATCATGTCCTTGGTCTTTACTATATCCATCCCATTACTAGAGGAATTAGGAACTTTCATCCATTCGTAACATGCGCTACAAAGCGCACTATAAAAATGCCGTTACAGGTCAATCACCTGTAACAGCATTTTTCCGAAACAATCAATACACTAAATAACTCATTTTTCTGTTTCTCTTCGATTTTCTTTCTGAGTTCTTTTGCTTTTAGACACAGTTCTTTTAATTCTACCTCTGTTGTTTTGATCTACTGTTCTACAGTTACAAACTGTTCCTCCAGGATATATTCTCCATTTTTTTGCGTCTTCTCATATCGGCTTCTCCTAATATGATATTTTCTTTATCGTATTACTCTTTATCAGAAACACCATATATTTTTCTGAACTTTTATCGCCTATGATAAAGCACCGGAAAAACTATTACCGCATTTCCAAAATCATTTCTAGCAAAAATCAGAATCACATTTCCTGATTCCTAAAGAAATGTTCCTTTACCCATTATGAAAAGAAGTATTAACTATCAAATTCTCGCATATACAATTATCCCAGTTCTATCCCCACTTGCTGGGCAAATTGCTTTGTCCCCTCCGGATCTAGTTCTGCAAGCCGCTTTAAATCAAAAGCTACCATAGGATATGTACAGAAACCAGAACGTGCAGACGCTGGCTTTAACACGCCCAACTTATATCTTTCAATAAATGCCAGGTTACTTTTTCGAAAGTCATACGTAATATATGCTTCATTATATGCCAACTCGTATCCAGGAATATTTTTTGTAAGATCCGAAAAAAATTCCAAGTTTCCATCTATCTCGCAAAGCATTCCTATATACAATCCGCCAGATTCATATTTCCCTACATGAATCATAATTTTTTCTGTTCCATATTCCCAATTGTAATCTAATATTCTCCTGTTAGTCATAGATTTTCCTCCTCATTACGCAGCTCTCTGGTTAAAAAACTCAATTGGCAGAAGAAATGTTCCTCTCCTATAACTGCCTTCATTATTTACAGTTGCCATACCACCTAAACTATCCAAGTACTGTTTTCCGTTTTTGGAAGCAGAAATGTACATATAGTATTGTGTACGGATAAATCCCGACTCTTTTTGTACCAGCCCCTCATAATCATTACTCAGAACAAGTTGTGCCGACAGTTTTTTTGCTTTCCGTCTTAACAGCCGCAGTACTATCTGTATAACTTCCTTTTGCTTTTCATCAGAAATCCCTTTAAAATATGGACGTTCCAAAAATAAAGTAAGAACTTCTTTTTGCTCCTTGCTATTCCTCTGGCCTGGTGATTCCGCTGGTTTCTCTTTTGTAATATCCACAAACTGTAAGCAACGGTTCACATCTTTATTTTTTGTCAATGTCCCTTTCGTCAATCGTATAAATGCCCGAAAAACAAACTGGTCATTCAAAGATAAGTATAAGACCTTTTTATTTGCATCAAAGGCCGATAACAAACACTCCTTATACCCACCATCCCGGTAAGAAAGGCACGTATGTCCTACCAATTCACCAATTTGCATAACCGGCAATAGCCGATCTTCTTCCCAAAGTTTTGCATTTCCATTCTTGGTGACTAAATTTTCCCTCCATGCTACTTCATTTTCTTTTGAAATTTCCAGTGCAATCTCATGTTCCAGATCACCTTCATGATACTTGACATCATAAAACCTGTCTGCAATTTCTGCCAGGCACAGTCTTCTAATCTTTTCCTTCTCTCCTTCTGAATTTTGCAAGAATAGTCCGATAATTTCTGCACCGCCTTGATATAAGAATTTCCGAACACCTTTTTGATTTTCTTCAGCAAAAGAAGGTTCGATTTTTAACTGCTGGCATAACGTTTTCCATGTGGTATCAATTTCAGTTACCTGTTTCATCACACTTTCAAAATCTGGATACGCTTTCAATCTTTCCCGGTTCTTAAGCAAAAACAAAAGATGCTGCTCTGACTTAGCTCCTGGAATAAATCGTTCCAACTCTTCCCACTCTTCAAGAATCCGGATTGCGCAGTGCCACGACAGATTTTCCACATGCCCCAGTTCCCCATAAATCCACTGGGATAACGGCTTCTGCAAGAATTTCTCTGTTATCTTATCCAGACTTTCTTCGCTGATATGTTGGGAAATACATTCTTTTCTTACAAGTTCCCGTACTATTTTCATACGTTCATCATATTTCAGAGCATATAGTTTGTGATATAGCCGAACATATTGTTCTCCTACACTTGCAAATAATTTCAATTCAGCAAAAGTATAGTCCTTTTCGATTAGATGTTTCTTTATTTCATTTGGTAACTCTCTCAAATCATATGCTTCCTGAAGATTTTTCCCATTCAGCGTATTCAGATTTAGGTATGTTGTATATACATCTTTATCCAATAAAAGTGAAAATCTGGATAATCTCATAAAGGCAGAACTATTCTCTTTTACCACTGAAAGAAAATGTTTTTTTCTATGCGTAATTGCATAGATTAGCAGGTCTTGCTTTTTATCATATAAGTGTTCCAGATTCATCTCTGAAAGATAATTGCCATATAGGAAGTTCAGATAAGAGGTACGGTTTTTTACCATTTTGATAATTTCCTCATTCTTTGCATCTGGAAGATTCCGCTTTAACTGTTTCAAATCATACACCAACGCTTCACTCTCCATCCATCTTTCAAAAAATAGTTCCAGACAATCATCTGGCAGATAAGATATCACAATCTTTAAATCTCTTAAAATAGCATCTGCATTACTTCCGATTTCCTCCATTTGTTTCAGGTTCAATCCACTGGAAATTCTCCAATCAGTTGAAAATGTCTGCAGTATTTCCTGTACTTCCGTCTGTTCTAAGTATCTCCATATTGTACGTTCTGAGATTATGTTATTGATTCTGCCCGCTTTGAAAAACGGTTTTACTAGCAACATACGCTCGGACTCTGACAATTCGGACAATGAGATTTCTGTAAAATTCCTCATTTTTTCTAATCCATACATCAGTACTGTTTTCTGCTCATCGTCAAACCCGTATTGTGAGTAATACCTCAGATATTCATACTTCCATTCACTAAAAATATGTTCGTCTGTCAAAACCCTGTACAGTTCCTCATACTTATAATCTGATAATAAACTATTCTCTTCTGCATGTGCTAATAAAAGACTTAACCTATCGGTGTCTATCTTGTCTTCACAATTTAATTTCAAAAGGAAAGATAAAAAAACTGAATCTTTGATCAGATAGACAATTGCCTCCGACTGTAATGCAGCTATAATCTCACCCATATGCATTTGATTGACTTTTTTACAAAACTGCAAAAGTACTTCTTTTTCTTGCTTTTTCAGGAAGTCATATGGCACTCTCGCCTGTGTCATTTCCTGATACAAAGATAAATTCTTCCCTATCGCATCAAGCAGCTTCATATACTTCTTCCTCCTTTTCCACTTCCACCTTGTCAACAATCTTTTTCAGGTCAATAAATTCTAAAATTTTTTCTTTCCAAAGAATGCTTAACACCTTCAGCAACCCCTGTATCTCCCTTTCCTTCAAATACCTCACGGGGCTTCCCTTAAAGGAATCAAATAAAAATTGTTTGGTAATGTAATACTTTTCTTGCCTTTCAGCACTTCTATACGAATATCCTGAAATATAATTCTGAAGTGTACCGAATAAGCAATTTTCCTTTTTCCCTAATGAAATCTGATTGTTAAAGTCTTTGCGTATCTCTCTTTTTGCCATCAACTGTTTGTATTCTTGATGACGCAATTCCTTTTTCTTCTTCTGTTCTTCCAACACAGATATTTCCTGTTCCGTCAAATAAATCCTCCGGAGATTTTCTAGGTCAGATCCGTCTGTGAGACAAGGTTCCAGTCTATGGAAAAGCTGTTTTGCATCCTCCCGTTCAAACCAAAGAAAATTATTGCTATCACTCAATATCCGTACTAAAAAATCAACATATGACTCTGTGTATTCATGGAAAATATGCTGTTCTATTATCCGGAACAATTCCTGATGCTCTTCAACACTTAAAAATGGACGGATGAAGTCCAATGAAGAAAAGGAAAGTTGATTCCTCCAATCACTTTTCATTCCTATACTGTCCCATAACAACTTCTCAATTTCAAACATACTGGATTGATTCGATATGCCAAAACTTGTTATCAATTTCATGAACATTTCATATGAGTTCGGTGACGAAAGACCTTTGATATAATTTTGCAGATAATCGGCCATATAAAACCACTTTTCCCGTATTTTATTTTTGGGTATTTCCACCTCGTTTAAATACTGCTCTAACAATTCTAGTGGCTCTAGATGTCCCCGTTCTACAAACTGTGGAAACAATAAGGAAAGCGTATAATTTTTTCGTTTCCAGAACATTTCTGTAATCTCTTCACCTGTCAAAGAAAAGTATGCTGACAAATACTGTTTGAACTGTTCCGATGTGTAGGTATTTTGCTGCAATGTTTCCAATACCCAGTTTTCAAAAGCATCTGGTGTAAGTATCTGTTTCAGTTCATGCCATTTCGTATCTGTGAGATCAATCAAAAACCAATTGCTATGCCTTTCTCTATAATTGTCACATTCGTATAGCAGCTGATATGTTTTTATATTCTGGACTTCCAACCTGTAATAAAGGTAATCCATGATACCGTTCTCCCCTTCTAATCGCACTGGAAAATAACGATACTTTTCAAAGAGGGTTCTACAAAGTTCATACGCTTCTTGAGAATAATCTTCCTGTCCACTCAAAAATAAAAGACATGTTTCAACCGCCATTCGTTCTGCAGTCATACCATCTATTTTAAGTTTTGTGTAAAGGTCGGTCTGAAAAAGCAATGTCATACTAAGAAACATAATCTCTCTTTTCGAGTATCCTGCTTCTATTAGCTTTTTCCTTGCCGTACTGCCTTCTTTTGCATAACTGCATGGAAGCCGGAACAGATATTTTAATACTTCTATATCTTTTTTATGGTAATTTTTCAACTTGCATGAAAATTTTTCCGTAAGCCATATATAGACTTCTTTATAAGCATAAACTGAGAAATTACGTTCTGTTCCAAGCAGCTGGTTCAAATCGTGTTTCCGCGTCTCCCAAAACTCATCATCATACACAAACATATGCAGCATAAAAAGCAGTTCCTGCAACTTCTGAATAGGACAATTGCACATTTTCTGATACAATTTTGATTTTTCCTTGTCATCACAGAGATATAGGATCCCCATCATATAAATATCGTTTTTTGCAAGAATTCGTCTGAACTTTTTCCAAAATGAAGCCTTCTGCTTTCCAACAAACATACCGGCATTTTGAAATTTCCTGGTTTCTGCAAGCGCAAGACCAAGTGAGCGTAATTGTTCCACCTTGACCTCCATTTTTTCTTCCAGACGTTCCAAAACCTCTCCCGGATAATGCAGACCGTATCTCTCTTCCACGCCCTGTTCAGGACAGCTGAAAAATAGAGCATGGTCCTGAAATTCTCGATATGCCTGTTCTCTGTTCGTATTTTCTGACAATCTGAGAATCAAATCTACCATTTGACAGTAAAGCTCCACATCAAAAATATTTTCAAAAAATTTTTGTAACATTACATCCCTTCTTTCTTTTGAGGGAACCGCAAAACGGTTCCCCCTATCCATCCATAAACATCCGTAAATTTTATCAGGCTGCTATCACCATCTGCTCTCTACGGAAACATTGCTGTTCTATCATGCTTGTGTTTTCCAGGTTATTTACTTTTTGATATCTCTCTGCTTCTCTATAAGTAGTGAACGTAACTGCACTTTGAAACTGATCTGAAAAAACAGTTCCCGTCCAATATTCTGCTAACCCCTCTAACTCGTACTTATGCGAAAGCAGTACCCACAAAATTTCACAAATCCATGCTTCCAATCCAACGTAGCATAAATGCTGGCTGATACACTCTGCCGCCTGCTGTTTGCTACGAAAACGTATTGCCCGTTCCGGCGGGGAACTTCGTATACTTTTTTTGTTATAACCGCTCAGATATTTTCCCGTTTCTAGCTCTATGATATATCCACCGGAAAACAGCTGATCCATATCCATAGTTTCATTTTTATCTCTTATTTTTCCCGCCATATTTATTCGTGTCCTCCTTTCCAAAATAAAAACAGCCTGTTTTTGGCTGCCATTCTTTTATCTCCGTATTCGTTTTAATATTTCCCTCGCAAGCATAACCGTAAGCGTGTCTAGATCCGAAATATTCAGATACCCTTCCTGATAAATTCTTTCAATCGTTTCCTTATCATCTCCAATTGCAGCCGCCATCACGATAATACCCTTTGCTTCAAGTTTCTTTTTGATATTCCGAATATCTGCTTCTGCCTCTTCCCCACAATACAATGCACCATTGGGGCGGCCGTCACTGATACAAAATAAAAGCTTTGTCCGTTCCGGTCTTCTGGCTAGTTTTTCACCTGCATAGATTAATGCTGCCCCGTCTCTATTAGATCCTGCCACATCTATAGATGCGATACGGTAACAGTCATTTCTGTCCGGCTCAAATTCTGCAAGAGAATGGAATGTCACAAGTTCTTTCCGTAAAGTTCGTCCTTCTCCGTTCGTATGGTGTCCATAAACTAGAATCGGAATTCCCACGCTGATACAGAACTTATACAGACACAGACAACAACCTCTTGCCTTTTCCAAACGCCTTCCCCACATGGAAGCTGACAAATCCATCAAAACTACAACCGCTGCATTTAACGTCCTTGCAGGCTCTCTTTTCTGATAAAAACGGTGAAATGGATCATAAAGCATCTGCATATTGATGGAAGTCCCAAAAAACAATTGTTTTTCCCTACGTTCCCCTTGCTGACAGAATGCCGGCAGCAAAACAGCATTCATTTTCCGTACTGTCTGTTTAATTTGTGGTTCTAATAGTTCATACCGCATGATATCCCGCTGGCTTATCTGGGACTTACGTTCCACTATCATTTTCACTTTTTGGTGATCCCCATTAAACTCTGTACCGTATAACTCCTGTGAAAGTTCCTTTAAAATTTCTGCATTATAGTTTTTTTCTGCTTTGGATTCTGCAATTTTTTCTATACAACGTAACAGCTGTTCTTTTGTTTCAATTGGTTTGATTTCCCTCTCCTTCTGCTCCCTCTTGAGTTCTACCGAAGTGTTATTCATTCCTGTTTCCTCTTTGGGACAAAGAAAATCTGGGAGTTCTCTCTTAATTTTTACCCATTCTTCCTGAATCCTCTGCTCTGTGTTAGGTGAAACGGCATCTTTTTCAGCACTTTCCTTTTGCCCGTTTCCATTCTTTTCTGAGTGCGGTTCTTCCTGTTTTATATTTTTCTCCATCTCTTCTATCTCTGTTTTCAACAATTCCCAAATCAGTAGAAGAAGTCTATTGACCGCTTTCAGACGTCCCAATGGTTCTTTACATCTGACTCCAATATCAATAACCGGTTTTGTCTCTTCCAGCAAATCAAATAAAATTCCTGTTTCCATCTCCCAGTTATTTACCGTTCCTGTCAGAGAATATTGTGCCATCAGATTTAACATCACTGATACCTTTCGGTATCCCTCTTTTAATTGGACTTTCATACTGGGAACTCTCTCCATGTTCCGCATACGGTTCTGTAAAATTCCACGCCTGATACTTCCCGGATACCTTCTGCACATGATTTCTTCTATATACACATCTTCAATCATGTTCTGGATAAATGCGGCAGTCTCTGTCATTATACATTTTGCAGCTGGATGATCTCCGGTAAGAAATTCTTGAATTTCCATCATCTGTTCCTGTCCAGTCCAGTCTTTCGGAAGCGGCAGCTGTATCATCCATCTCCCTTGCCTCATTTCATCCAGATAGGTTTTTCGGAGTTCAAAATCTGACAAATTCCAGTGTCCGCACTCATGCCCCAAGATACCAACGATACTATCACTTCTTAATGCAAGCGTTGGAAAACTCATAGTTACCTGATTTGCGATATTGAGTAGCACCCGTAAACTGGAACATCTTCCTCCATAAGGTTCATTTGGTTCTTTTACAAGATTCACCGTTTTCAAAGTCCCCGCCGTTATTTCACAGGCGATCGAATGTAACATTGTCCTGTAATCCGCCGATTCAAAAACTTCATAATCCTCCATGTTTTCTTTTTCTTCCTGCACACGTTGTTTCCATTCCTGACGATTTCTCATAGTCCTCCTTTATGCCGCCTCTTCAAAAGCCGGCTCAATGAATGTACTTAAAATAGTGTCCCTTTCTTCTGGAAATGGGGAAACTTTACTAATTACAGCATTTACTGCTGCTTCCAAAACATCTTTTGATGTCATGTAATTCCACACCCAGTTTTCCAGTTCCCGGTATCCGCATACACCGCCGCGTATCTGCTTATCCCTCAGATATTTCTTGATTTTACTGATGGCTGCTGCCATCTGGTAAATCAGCTCTTTTTCCTTGCAGCCTGTTTTAAAAATGACACGTTCCGCCATTTCTTCCACACTCAATTCTTTCCGGTGCTGTACCAGATGCATTCTTGACAATACTGATTCATTGAACATCTGGCATCCGATATAATCCATGTTTGTTGTCATGATCACCACCGTATCCGGGTGTCTTTCAATTACTTCGCCATTCAGTAGGTCTGTTTTTGCGTCGTCATCAAATAGCGCATTCAGTCGAGTAAGAGTTCCCGGCTTTTCAATCATGGCAACTTCCTGAATTTCTATTACCGCCGGCATCCGGCAGGCCTGAATGATTGTAGATTCTGTTTTCACGAAGTCCTTTTCCATTTTCGCCTGTTTATATCCCTGCTGAACTGCTGCATTCAATATTTCACGAAATGCGGTTGCTTCATCAATTTCCACCTGGTAGTTCCCTGTCAACACTGCCAAAGCAGAAGCGGGATCTATCTGAAAATCTTCATATGTCGGCAATTCACTTTCTGAAATTTTTGCAGCCGTATCTACGTTTGGAACAAGAGATACCATAAGGCTCACCTCTTCCGTTCCCGGTCCGCATGTAAATACAAACCGAGGATACCCAAGCAGCTGTGCAATAATCTTTGTGTCTGTTGTTTTCCCTGAACCAGAATCCCCTTCCATCATAAAAAGCCGGGAAGGAGTATTTACAATCATGGAAAGAATTTCTTGTGTAGCCGTATTCACTTTGTAATCATCCGGTAACTTTGGAATCAAAGCCTGATACTTTTCCTCAACTTCCTTCCCCTGATAATAAAACGCTTTCAGTTCTCCGATTGTTGATTCTGTAAGCTGTCTTTTTGCTGTCAGCAGCTGAAACATGCCTACCTCTGTCTGGTTTGCACCATATAAACCGGATTTCAACCGATAAGACTCAATAAACTCACAATTTGTAAACTGTGGCTCTCCTATCGGTATTCCGCCGTCTTCTAATGGAATACGGGATTCCACACGCCGGTACAAATTGTCACAACAAATATACGCACTGGACAGAAACTCCTCTTCATCTATTTCTTCATTCATATCCAGAATTTGCATTATTTTTTCAAAATGCTGCGTGAATTCCATATCATACAATTCTGTTCTATAACACGTGCTAGCAAACGCAAGCAGTGCAATGTACCGTTCTGCTATATTCTGTTCCTCCTGTATGGATGGTAAAACCGACACCGCATCCGCTTTTTGTACACAGCCTTTAAACTTTCCATTTCTCCAATTATAAATCAGAGCATAACGGCTCTCGCCATTTTTACATTCCATACAATAATAATTTGTTGTATTGCCCTCACCGAACTGTCTGCCGAGCGCACCTTCCGTCTCTGCACCTGCAAATACCCCAGACAGCCATAAAATTGCACGTAATGTGGGCGCATGCAATGTGGCAGATTTTGCCCGAAGTGAATTATATTGTGAGCAGTCCGAAACTTTTGTACTCGTTTTGGTTCTTCCCAGGTCATGAATCAATTTCTGAAATAAATCCGGTAATTCCTCCTGAAATGTCCATGTTTCATATAATGCCGCCATAAAAAATATTCCTCCTTTCGTTCTTTTCTGCATATTCCAAATGAGCATCGGCATTCTTGACCATGCGTTTTCTTTATCCTCCTTTTTCGCAAATAAAAAAGGCAAAGCATGATTCTTTCTTTTCATACTTTGCCTGTCATTTTAAATTTGAAATTTATGCAGAATTCTCTGAAATTAAATACTTCCATCCTAAATGCCGATGGAACTAAAGTTACAGGACACATCATAGATGTGTAAAATAATAATTACAACCTTATCTTAGCATTGTCCATTCTTAGTGTCAAGAAAAAGAGAGACTCTCTTTTTCTAATGTCTAACACGTTTATGCTGCTGAAAGATAAATATTCGACACCAAAGAGTTAATCCCCGTATTCGGTTCTTTTTCACAAACGAGTTTGCACTTGACCGCATCTGAGTAAAATGTTTTCAACTGTACTTCTTTCGGCTTCATCATTGGAAATCTAATTTCAATCTGCTCATCATTGTACAATATAAGATCATTATAGCAGGTACCTTGTACAACCCATCCTACCTGATATTGTTTCATAAGCTGTTCTTCAGCAGTGCGAAAACATATTTTTAAAATTTGATTATAAACCGTATAATTGGGATGTACTTCAATATTGTCCAACACCAGACAATTATAAGGTTCATTGATCCATATCACAGAATTGGCAATCACTCTGTTCTTATAATAAACATTTACAATTCCAAATCATTTTTCCAGTGCATACTGTTTTGCCTTGATACTGCCATAGCTCATACAGCACACCGTTGCATCACCCGCTGTCAAATATTCCGGGGAACCTTTTGCTTCTACTAACACTTTAAAGTTACATAGTTTCTTTAATTCATCCGGAAGATTATCTACATTATGGAATTTCATAATTTCCAGCACTTCACGATACTGAACCGACGTCAGTTTCTCTTCCAAAACTGTATGCAATAGGTTTTCCTTTTTCAGCCTGCGATAAATATGTTTTGCCTGTCTTGTTTGTTTTTTCAACAATGTTTTCACAAAGGATGATAATCCCTCATAAGACAGACGGATTTCCTGCGCTTTAAACAAACAGGGATATTTTCCACGTATGAATTTTGACAAGTTATGATCTCCATATTCACGAAACAAATCATATAATACAACATTTGGACAATACGTCTGTATGCGCTGCATATAATCTGTCACCATCTCTTTTTCCATTTCTGAAAAATTCAGTTTTTTACTATATGCTTCCATTACATGTTCTTTTAATTCCATCAGATAATCATTACAATCTTTATTTTTTCTAATAAGACTGCTCAATCTTTTACGTGCTCTTTTTTGACTAGGCTGCAATTGTAATTCCTTTTCTATTCTAAGGTACCGGCATACGCCTTCTATAACTTTTGATGTATTTAAAGCTTGATTATATAATTTTGTTAAAATAGCTTTCATTGCACCAGTTGTAAGAAGCATTTTCCCATCAAATAATGTTTGTACAATCAGATTCCAGTCATGGAAATAATTCCCCTCTTCTTTGTTTCTTCGTTTGACGATATTTTCAATACACCCGGATGCATATTTTTTTGATACTATATGATAAATTGTCTCACACATGAAAATAAACTGTTCTTTTTCATTCTCACACAATTCATCTAATTCTTTTAAATATTTATCAATAATAAGCGTTCTGTCCAAATAGAACAAATATAAATTTTTTGTTATATATGGAACCGGATACATAGGATGATATAAACCAAATTTATTAAAATAACTTACATAATATGTGCGTTTATATTTTCGAAAATACTGTTCGCCAAATTCTCTGGAGGTACGTTCCAGCCAGCGATAGCCTGATAACGAATTTCGATAGGATGTGTTATAGATTTTGCCTTTATTGTATATTTTAAGGCATTTTCTATAGTCATCATAACAATATCCTTTTTCATTATCTCTCATATCTTTCTTTTCTTTGTATGCAAATAACTGATAACGATCCAATGCTTTTTGAAAAAACTTATGTATAATCTCATGATTATCCATGCCCTTCGTTTCTTCCGGGATCCTGTTATATAAAAAATAATCAGATGTTATAGGGATCGTTTCTCCGAACATACTATAGTAATCAATCCATTTTTCAATCATATTACGCATGATAAATTTCATATGATTCTTTTTGTGAAAATCAACACCATCCTGTATCGGTTTCTTCAAAAATTTCAGCACTGATGATATATAAGTGCTTCCTCCAATAGGCATCTCATCAATCTGTCTCCAAAAACCATATTTCCAATTGCTTTCTTCTAATATTTCTAAATCGACGCTAAAAATCACATGAGGAGCATCTTCTCCATTATCGTAATATTTATGCAAAATATGATCTTCTATAATTTTTATCCCTCTTTTTTTGCATTTATCAATACTATCCAAAAGATGGTAGGATGTACTTCTCATTTCTGCATGAAAAAGCTTCTTATTACGGTTCCATTTTTCGCATTGCTGGAAAAAGAATAACAATAATCTTGGTAAATATTGAAAATCCGGGCAATTTACATCAGCTATATAAATCTGCTTTGAGTGATACTCGGCATAAATCTGAGGAATATATGCAATAATGTAACACACAAGTTCTCATTTAGAAAAACCTGCTACTGAATAATAAAAAAACTCCGGCTGCGTTGCTTCCTCTTTCAAACCTTCCATTCCCATGCGCATTTCTTCAGGAAAAGATTGTTTTTCTAAATCAATAACAACCGAAAAATACTCTTCGCTCATTTTTGTAAAATACATAAACTTCTCCTTCCATATTATTAAGAAAAGCGATTCATCGTAATGATGAACCGCTCACTTTTATTTTATAATAATTTTTATGATTTATGCACTACGCTGTTCATATGCATTCAATAATTCTTTTCCTACCTGTTTTAAACGCATTCCGAAAAGTGTATTACGTTTAGCCGTTGTATTATTTCGGATAGCTTGAGCAACTGCCCGTTTACTTCCTACAATAATCACCTTTTTTGTTGCACGTGTGATTCCAGTGTAAAAAATATTTCTCTGTAACATGCGCCAAAAGCACCCCAGCATAGGGATTATAACAACAGGGCACTCATTTCCTTGAGATTTATGTACCGACATTGCATAACCGTGAACCAGCGGCCAGTAATCATCATCAGAGAATTCCACAAGCCGGTCATCTCCAAAGTCTACGCGCATCACCGTCTTTCCCTCTTTCTTAAAAATGCTTACAACTTCGCCAAGATCACCGTTTGAAATATCATCCCTGTTTTCTGTCTGCATGACCTTATCTCCTTCTCGGTAAAGACGTCCTCCGTTCTTTATTTCTTTCCGTCCACGTCGTTTTGGATTAACCACTTCCCGTAACATCTCATTGAGTGCGTCGGAACCTGCCGCAGTATTCTTTTTCAATGGTGAAAGTACCTGTATATCATCAGTCTGTTTCCCATGTGTTTTCCAGTAATCCTCATACAAATCACGTATGATCTCTGACGCATCCTCCGGCGCATTCGCTGAATAGAATTCAAAGGTATCATCATATATAAGCTTTGTCTGCTTCCGATTGATGCGTACTGCATTTTCCACGATCGTACTTCCTTCCTCTTGACGAAAACAGGAATCAAGAATGGTAGTCGGAATCATCCCTGAAACGATCATCTCATGAAATACATTTCCTGGTCCCACGCTGCCAAGCTGATCTTTGTCTCCTATCATAACAAGGGTTGCATCCTTTTTTATGGCTGAGAAAAACCGGTCTGCCAGATACATATCACACATGCCAAACTCGTCTGCTATGATAAAATCATCTTCCAGTTTACCGACATGCCACGATTCCTCCTCGTCCTCATTCTCTGAAGGAATCCCCACTGCTTTCTGCATGGTCATTGCCGGAAATCCGGTTTTTTCATACATACGCCTTCTGGCACGCCCGGTCGGCGCACAAAGCAAAATTAAAGAATCTTTGTTTAATTTTTCCTGAATTCGGATGATAATGCGAATCAAAGTTGTCTTTCCGGTTCCCGGTCCTCCGGTGATGATAGATACCGGATACTGGAACACTTGGCGTACTGCCTGCTCCTGTGTTTTACTTAATGTAATTCCTTCTTCGGCTGTAATCTGCTGCAGAAGAGGCTCTATATCCACTTTCTTCCTCTTTCGCTTTAAAAGCCGCATCAACTCTGCCGCAGCTCCCATTTCCACTTCAAAATTTTGTTTAGTATAGATTCCACCACCATTTCCAATCAATGTCTGATCCTTACGTATCATTTCATTCCCAATATCTTTAATTATACGTTCCGAAACTTTCTGTCTGTCTCTTGCATGATTTAAAAGCTCGGCAGACCGTTCTACAATTTCTTCACTTTTCAAAAACAGATGTCCTTCCTCATCAGCAGCACGCTGAAGCACATACAAAATTGCTGCTTTGATGCGTTCCGGATTATCTGCTTTAAAGTTTTTCGCTTTTCTAGCAATCGGATCTACTGTCAAAAAACCAAGTCCTTTGATTTCACACAATCGGAACGGATTTTTCTTAATAATTGGATAAGCATTGTTTCCAAAATGTTCCTGTATCCGCATTAACTTGTTAGAGGTCACACCAAAAGGCGCCAGATAAACCATCAATTCTCTCAACTGCCGGCTCTTCTGATACCCCTCCATGATTGTTTCCAACCTGCTCTCGGTAATCCCTGAAACCTCCAGCAGTTTCTCTGGCACATTTTCCATAATGTACAATGTTTTCTTTCCAAATTTCTCAACAATGCGCTCCGCTGTTACCGGTCCAATCCCCTTGATCATGTCAGATGCAAGATAAGCTTTGATTCCCTCCTCCGTTTCGGGAATACAGATGCAAAACAATGAAACGTCCAGCTGCATGCCATACTTTGTCTCTTTCCATTCACCGTCCAGTTCAACCTCTACACCGTCACCGGTCGGAAGTTCAATCCCAACTGCCTGAAAATATCCGGTGTTTCCCGGATAAGAACGGACAATTTTTTTCGGTAATTCCTCTTCTGTTTGGTAAGCGGCAACAGTATAACCATTCCCAGCATTATAAAATATTCGTTCAATGGATTTTGCATGTATCATTTACTTACGCTCCTTTCCCCACGATAACCATAGATATTTTCCTTTTTTTACTGCATGGATATGATCTTTATGTAAGTACTGGATTAATATCTTTGTCTCGTGAGCTGGGAATGCCCGCAACATCCCCACTCTTCGAAAATATTTTCCTTCCGGCACACAGCAAACGCCTTCCGGACTGATGGAAAATTGCCGGATACCTGTTTTTTCTAATTTTACCTTCAGGTTCTGGATTCTTTCCTTCCCCTCCATCTGATACCAGACAACCGCCTTGCATTCTGCCTCACTTTTCTCATGCTGCATATAAGATTCCTTTAGCGGCTGCGTTCCTTCTTTTTGGTACCTTTCCGATAAATCTGCCTTCTCAGCTTTCTGATACGCTGAATTTCCCCTGTCTGATACATCTTTTGAGGTATCAAAATCTGTGCTTTCGGTCTGTTTACTTCCATTGTTACTCTTCTGTTCATCTTTTTTTTCCTCCCGTACAGTTTTTATAATAAACGCTGCTACTATGATGGGTGCCGCAAGACTTAAAGACTGGAAAATAATCATAAGAAAAAATGGCCATAAAAAAGGGGATAAAAAAAATCCAATCCCACCTGTAAGAATACAAAGCCATTTATATTTTTCTGCCAACCTCTTTAACGCTTCCATAAACTACCTCTTTCTTCCCGGGGGAAATCCCCCAGGATGCCTTAATCAAATTCTTCGTAATCCATATCATCAAACTGCTCATCCACATCATCATTTCTAGATGACCGACCTCTTTGGCTACTACTGCGGCTACTCTTTCCGGAAGAATAATTGGAATTTCTGCCTGATCTCCCCGAACTGCTTTTTGATGAGCGCTGGCTTCCTGAACTCTTCCTTCCTCTTGATGAACTCTGTCTGCTCTTATTACTTCTGCTCCTGCTTTTTGAATCATCTTCATCATCGTCCTGACTGTTCTTACTTTCGGCAAATTCAATCTCATCACAGCAGAGTCTTACACCGTAAACTTTATCCCCATCCTTGTTGGTGTAATTATTGTTTTCCATTCTTCCGGTGATTACGATTTTAATGCCCTGATACAGATACTTTTCTACGAATTCTGCCAGCCAGCCGAATGCCGTACATGGAAAAAAATCGGTTTCGTCACTATATTTTCTATCTACGGCAATACGGAAGTTTGCTACAACAAATTCATCCCCATCTTTCTTTGTTGTGTAATTAATCTCCGGATCTCTTACCAGTCTTCCCATCATAATTGATTTGTTCATGTATATCCTCCTTCATTTTCTGCTGAAAAAAGCGCTTAGAAACTTCTTTCTAAACGCTTTGTCACTGGTATCGTATTTTATTCGTATTCACTTTATTCGTATCCTCCTTTCTTTCAATTTTTCTTTACACCTCCTTATCCTTTTCTTTCATCTGTACTTGTCTTCATCCTAACCGCATACAAAACACAAAAAAGGCACTTAGAATTTCTTCATTCTAAATGCCTCACTTATATTTCTTGTGACAGACAGGAATCTTAAATTCCTCATAATTCACTTCCGGACTTTTCCGAAACCAAAATACACTATCCATCTTTTGATGAATACAAATACAAATTTCATTTTTATAGTAACACAACATATAGTGGCAGTCAATATGTATTCATACAATTTAGTGTGTGTTCAAATACGAAATGTTATAGATGGATAAGCCAAAGTCATCCATTTGTCCACCATTTTTGAAAAGTATTCTAAGAGACCTCTTGAGCAAATTCTCCAAAGCGGTATCCGACACCATACACATTCTGTATATATTCTGGTTTTTTTATATCCTTTTCTATCTTCTGACGAATCCGGTGTATATGCGCCATAATATTTGCATCATCCCGAAGATATTCTCTGTTCCAAACAGCTTCATACAGTTCTTTATAAGTAACTACCCGTCCATTTTGTTGTGCTAGAAAACATATAATATCAAATTCTATCTTCGTTAATATTATTTCTATCTCTCCGCAAAAAACTTGTCTACTTCCCAAAACAATTTGCAATTTTTGAAAATACCAAATAGTTGATGTCTCTCTAATACGATTTTGTAATCTAATTAAAGCTTTTAATCTAAGCATTTTTTCTTCAATATCCATAGAACACCCCCAATACTCATCTGCTCCACTTTCAATTGCAAATCTATTTTCCTCTTTCCGTTTCACGTCTAAATTAGTTTTTGATATAAACAAAATAGGCATGTTAGTTTTACGACGGATTGCACCTATAAGTTTCCTACTATTTTCTGAAAACCGTATCATTTCTATAATACATAGAACTGTTGTCTGTTCTAATATTAAAAATAGATCCAAATTATCTTGTATTGGCTGATATACTATGGGATATTCCCGACTTAAACAATCATAAAAAACACTTTGTTCATTTGAGCTATCAGCCATATATACTATTTTTTGACAAACTCTAACCTTTTCTAAATCTCCTATATATTTTTTCAAATTGTTTTCCTCTTATTTACTTCTTTTCAAACAAACTTTTTTAACCATTCCTCTTTGAGAATAAAGACTCCCATCGCATGCATAGCACTCACAAAATAATAATGGTTCCATAGCATAAAATCCTTTCAATTTTATGACTTGAGTCCATCTATAAGAAATTTTTGAATATTACGGCGCGGCGAAGTCCCCAATCAGGAATGATGACCCAAAATAATCAATTTCAATAGATTGAAGTTTATTCTTCCATATTAATCATTTCTATATATTTTTTTCAGTTGAAACCAAAAATACGGAAATAATAGTTTTCTATTATTTCCGCTAGTTTTCCTTTTTCCCAATTGAATTAACAATCATACCAATACATTGTGACACTAAAACTACCAATACGGTCAATGCATTCAATGAAACAAAGTCATTTATATCTGCAAAAGTACAGTACACTGTTATTAGAAAAATAATTACCAATATTTTTGTCGTTACTCGTTTACAGTGTTTTTTTCATTAGCATCTAACCTATGATTTATATTATCTACCGGTGTTTTCCGTTTAGTATAGTTAACTGACCTGAAATCGTATTGTAATCAATCGAATTCAATCCACTGTTTGATTTGAAGAAATCTATCTTTTCCTGCATGACCTTGACAACACTCTGTGAATAGTTTTGATTCGGCAGGGATTTATCATTGAGTATTTCATTCGAAAGTCTCTGTATTTCATGAAAATATTTATTATCGTCCATCTCTTTATTAAGCATTTTTGAAAGCTGAATACTCAGTTCTTTCAGACACTTAAGAAGGATGGGATTAAATTGTCCACATTGTCCGTCCAGGATCATTTGAATCGCTGTATCATGATCAAAAGCTTTCTTATAGCATCTTTCACTTGTAAGTGCATCATAAACATTAACAATCGATACCACCTGTGCGGAGATTGGTATTTCTTCACCTTTCAATCCATCCGGATAGCCCTTTCCATCCCATCTTTCATGATGCCACCTGCAGATTTCCCATGCGGTATGTACCAGTGGATGATCTTGCGGAAAATCCATGTCCTTAATTATAGCCGCGCCAAGCTCACTATGGGTTTTCATAATCTTAAATTCTTCATCGGTAAGTCTGCCTGGTTTATTCAATATTTCTTCCGGAATACGAATCTTACCAATATCATGAAGGGAAGAAGCAGTTGTAATCAAAGCAATATCTGCCTCTGTCAAAGGATAAGCATCTGTTACTTTTACCAGTTGTCTCAGCATCATCTCCGTTGCTGTTTTAATATGCAGGATGTGTTCTCTGCTCTCGCTGTTACGGGATCCCAATTTATTACTCATAATCCGGATCATGATATTATTATTTTCTTCTTTTTCGTAAACCTGAGCATAAATCACATTGATTCGCTTCTTCCAGCAACACATCATAATCCGCACGCATCCGAGCTGTAATCCGGTTGTAAAGACTAATGATTCCCGTTTCCATAGAGTCGCAGATCTCCATATCCTCAATTCCGGAACGGAACATTAGATAATCTGTTGTAAATCCACCAATGTCCACACCTACTACTTTAGGGTATGAACGTATCTCCCGGTGCTGCAGCATAATCGCCGCATAATCCTGAGGAAATGCCATAACATCTGTGATAGTCACATGATATTCCTTTTGCTTATAATTAAATTGAAGGATTTCTCCAGTTCCCCGGAAAAACGTCTCATATTTATCATAGAGTTCCGCAAAATGCTTCGGCGGCAGTCCTATTGGCATTTGAACTTGGATTAAATCACCTTTTTCGATATTCGGGTTTAATTCCAATTCCTTTGCTATTCCTAAAAGTGTCAATAAGAAAAATCTTTGATCGGCAGTCTTATCTCTCTGATATAGGATTCTCCTGTTACTCGGCACATAAAACTTTCCGTTACACTCCAGATAATCAATTCCCCTGCCTGGGCTAATATCGCTTTCACTGATTCCAGTCGTAAATACTGTATGAACCGTTTTGATATTTCTGTTTCCATGGTCGATTGCAATTCTGATTCGCTTTATCATATAGAATCTCTCCTTTTTTCTTTTCTACTTATTACATACGTTTTCTGTACGTGAAACGCAAAATAATAAGTAGAAAATCATAAAAAGACCTTCTATATTATTATATGTAAATTCTCGCTGTCATCCCTTATCCTTTTCATGATGCTGCTTTAGTTTAAGAAAGGATTCATCACTGACACAGTGTTCAATACGGCAGGCTTCAGTTTCCGCTATATTGGGGCGGACTCCAGCAGATATAAGCTGTTCCTTAAAGAATTTATGTCGCTCATAAATTTTCTCTGCAACTTTTCGCCCTTCCTCTGTTAAAGAAATAAAGTGCTTATCGTCCTTTGTAAGAAAACCGCCATCACATAAAACGTTAACTGCATGACATACACTAGGCTTTGATACTCCTACATAGCGGGCAACATCTACTGAACGTACCTCTCCTATTTTCTTTTGAAGTACTAACACGGCCTCTAAATAATCCTCTCCCGACTCATACAGTTTCATGTGCCATCTCCTTTCGAATATCTTTTCAATATCACTGTTTCCTTTTTTTTATAAATTGATTCCTACATATACTTATGATATGATTAAAGAAAAACGAGGTATTTATGTCATGCTGAAACTTTATACTTTGCCTATAATAACTCCCGTCTGGACAGATACCGATGTACAGCTCCTTCCTTTTATTTCCAAACAAAGGCAGGAAAAAGTACTTAGTTATCGCTTTTCTATTGATAAAAAATTGTCCCTTTATAGTGCTTTGCTGACCCGTATGGAGATTAGTGTATTATCTGGTGTCTTACACCAATCCCTCCATTTTCAGAGTGAATTTATGCATAAGCCAATGCTTCTCTCAGCTCCCTACTATCATTTTAATTTTTCTCATACTAAAAGTATGATTTTATGCGGAATCTCTGACACACATCCGATTGGGGTTGATATTGAACGTATCGATCCTTCCCTAAATATCGAAACTATGAAGGCTGTACTACACCAAACAGAATTTCAATATATAAACTCAACATATTCCAATCATGAACGAACAGACCGTTTTTATAAGATATGGACACAAAAAGAGGCTTATATAAAATATATGGGCACTGGTTTTTCGGCAAATGCACATGCTTTCAATATGTTAGATCCCAAATTGTCCTCTAAACTTTTTACATGGAAGCAAGATTGTTATTTATGCTCTGTTTTCACAGATTTTCAAAATATACCCTCTGTACAGACTGTTGCTGAATCAGAACTTCGGGACTATTTTCTCAGTCCCCCTCTGCCATAACGATAGCATTAACTACCGTTATATTCGAAATCAGTTTTCTTTTCTCGTCTATTATCCGGATATTCCACACATGGTTTCGTTTCCCTTTGTGCAGCAGTTCTCCGACTGCATAAAGGTTGCCTTCCGCTTTCTTTTTCTTTAAATGATGTCCGTTTATTGTTTGACCCACGGCATAGTAGCTCCCTTTTCCCAGAAGATTCGATGCCTGTCCTGCTGTAATTTCTGCAAATGCCAGGATAGTTCCGCCATTGACCAATCCCAATGGCTGTGCATGAAATTCTCCCAGTATCATTTCTGCTTCATATCCTTCTTCTGTTAATCGTGTTCCTCGAATATTTAATTGTTCAATCAATGTCATAAGTTACCTTCCTACTTTTAACGTCTCCACCGCTTGCTTCAGTATGGCTGATTTATTGATCTTGACACCCAGCCCATTTCCTTCTGGACACTTCATCTTGCCATTTTCGAAAATTATTTCTGGAACGATAAAGTCCTGATCAAAGTATCGCCTGGAATCAGATAAATCTCCCTCCATATAGGTATCTGTAAGAGCTGCCAACTGTACATGTAAAATTTTAGAGATACCGCTTTCCACCATACTTCCAATCCAGTATCTTATTCCTTGCGTTCTGCAATACTGTATCATCTGCTTTACATAAAAAAGTCCACCCACACGGCCAATTTTGATATTCAAAACTTGAAAAGCTTCATATTGTATTGCTCTTTTTAATTCTTCCATGGTTTGTATACTCTCATCCAGACAAATTGGCGTTTTTATTTTGGTTTGCAATCCTCTATATTCTTCTAACGAATCAACCATAAACGGTTCTTCTATACATAAAAGACCCAGCTTGTCAAATTTTATGACATCTTCTATTCTGGAAACAGGAAAACTTCTGTTTGCATCAACAGCGAAATCTATCTCCGGAAAACAAGCTGTTACCTGTTTCATTTTTTCAAATCCATCTTCGGGTTTTATTTTAATCTTAATCCGCCTGCATCCCTGCCCATAAAATTCCTGTATCTTCAGCAATAGTTCCTGTACTGGCAAATCGCCAAGAACAATGCCTAATCCTATCTCTTTTTTTAGGTTCTCTTGAAAAACAGATTTGATTAAATTTTCTTCTCTCTGCTTAGTATATATATCCAATAAAGCATTTTCTAAACCTGCTATTGCCATCGGATGCTTCCGTTCAAACATTTTATGGATTTCAAAAGGATGTGTGATGTCCTTATCCAAAATTTGAGGAATATAGCTTGTTTTTAATGCCTCCCACGAAGCCTCTAAAGTTTCCATTGTATAAAATGGGCTTGTAAAAGAAACCACTTCTCCATATCCTGTTTGTCCACTTTCATCTGCCACTTCCAGGATAATAGATTCCCTGTGTTTTAATGTTTCCTTTGCTGTTCGGAAAGCAAACCGCATCGGAATGTCTACATGATATAGTGTAACGCTTTGAATCCTCATAGTTTCTCCTGCAGTAACTTCCTTACAATTTTTCCAGATGCATTTTTCGGAAGCTCTTTTCTGTATAAAATCTTTTTTGGTACTTTATATCCGGCAAGTTTCCCCTCCAGATAATTCCGAACTATTTCTTCAGGTAACTCAGATACAATATAAAGAACCGGTATGTATCCCCATCTCTCATCTTCCTGCCCAACTACAGCGCATTCTTTAATACCCTGCATCTGGTAGAGCAAATCTTCTATTTCTTTTGGATATATATTTTCTCCTCCGGATATGATGATATCTTCCCTTCGGTTGAGAATGTACAGAAACCCCTCCTTATCAAGGTATCCGATATCTTTTGTATTAAAATAACCTGTAATTACTTTTCTTCCCATATAGCCATTGATAAGCATGGGGCTTTTTAACCAGATTTCTCCAATCCCGTCTTTATCCGGGTTTTTTATGAAAATTTTCACTCCTGGCAATGGTTTTCCTACCGAGTCTATCTTTTCCGGGAATTCTAAAATATTGAAGGTTGTACTCTGGCTAAAAGTTTCTGTCATCCCATATGTCTTATACACAGGAATCCCTATTTCCATACACCTATATATTAATAGCTGTGGAATGAATTCCCCGCCTAACAAGAGCATTCTTAAACGATTTTCTTGGATATCATTAATCATGTCTTTTAACATAGTTGGAACCATTGAAACCATATTTACACTGCCCTTTTTTATAAGTTCCAAAACCAGTTCTTTTTTATATTTACAAATGGTTACCCTTGTCCCATTATATAAGCTGCGGAATAATATTGATAAACCACTCACATGGAAAATGGGAAGTATTACCAGCCAATTATCTTCTTTAAATACTCCCAATACTTGCGCTGAAGCCTTTACATGTGCATATACTTGTTTCCAGCGTATAGGGACTGATTTAAAGCTCCCAGTTGTCGCGCTTGTATTCATGATAACTGCAATCTGTTCTTCATCTGTCTCCCAGTCCAGTTCAATTTCTTGTTCCGGAAGTCGGGTAATATCTTCAAAATCCAGGTATTGATTCTTTGATGAAATAACCGTCTTAATATTTAATTTCTCTGTCTGATCATGAATCTCCTTCTCTGTTAAACGAATATTCAGCATAAGCACTTCTTTTTTTAAGAGTAACAAGGCATACAAAAGCAGTACCGATTCCGGCGAATTTTCCATTAATAAACCAATCCTAGGCTCCTGCTCTACACACCGATTTAATTTGCGGGCCAAACTGATTACTTTTATATATACCTCTTTAAAAGTCCAGTTATTAATGCATAACGCTTCCGGATTTTGTTCATACTGTATTTTTAACCATTCCATTATCGTACCTGCTTACGGAAATTTCGGGAACTGCTTAAAGTCTGGTTTTCGCTTTTCTTTAAAGGCATCTCTACCTTCTTTTGCTTCATCTGTTGTATAATATAGCAGTGTTGCATCCCCCGCGAATTGCTGTAACCCAGCTAATCCATCTGTATCAGCATTGAAAGAAGCTTTTAAGAATCTCAATGCCATAGGCGAATGCTGAAGGATTTCTTCTGCCCACTTTACAGTTTCTTCTTCCAGTTGTTCGAATGGCACTACCGTATTAACAAGCCCCATCTCTAAAGCTTCTTTTGCCGTATACTGACGGCAAAGATACCAAATTTCCCTTGCTTTTTTATGTCCTACAAGCCTCGCAAGATATCCTGCCCCATATCCCGCATCAAAAGAACCTACTTTCGGGCCAGTCTGTCCAAACTTTGCATTTTCTGAAGCAATCGTCAAGTCACATACAATATGGAGAACATGTCCTCCCCCGATGGCGTAACCATTGACCATAGCAATAACCGGTTTAGGGATAATTCGAATCAAATGCTGCAGATCCAGAACATTTAATCGTGGAATATTATCTTCTCCTACATAACCTCCATTTCCCCTTACTTTCTGGTCCCCACCTGAACAAAATGCTTCTTTTTCAACTCCTTGTCCGTGATTTGCTCCGGTAAGAATAATTACTCCGATTTCCGCATCATCACGTGCCACTGTAAAGGCATCTATAAGTTCCATAACTGTTTTGGGACGAAACGCATTCCTTACTTCTGGCCGATTAATTGTTATTTTTGCAATCCCATGATAAGTTTCGTAAATAACATCTTCATAGTTTCTGTTTACTTTTTCCCATTTAAATACGTGCATCAAAGTTTCCTCCTTCATAAAAAGCATTGAATTCTTCTAAGTTTAATTGCTGCTTCGCATCGGATAAAGCTGCCGACGGATTTGGATGCACCTCCAACATAAGCATATCCGCCCCTGCTGCTAAGGAAGCTTTCGCAACCGGAAGCATAATATCTTTTCTTCCAAGGGAATGGCTCAGATCAGATACTACCGGTAAATCCGTCTGGAGTTTTAATAATGCGATACAGGAAATATCTAAAGTATTTCTCGTAACAGTTTCAAAGGTTCGTATTCCCCTTTCGCACATGATGACTCTATGATTCCCTTCCGTCCGAATATAATCTGCCGCACAAATAAATTCCTCCAACGTAGACATCAATCCCCTTTTTAAAAGAATCGTTTTTTCTGTTTTTCCTAATTCTTTTAGCAGGCTATAATTATGCATATTTCTACTTCCCACCTGGAGAATATCAATCTTTTCTTCCATATACTCCAGTTCTCGGACATCCATAATTTCTGTCACTGAAAAGAGGCTATATCGTCTACAAATATCCTGTATGATTTTAATTCCTTCCCGGCCAAGCCCTTGAAAGCTCTCTGGCGAGGTCCTTGGCTTATACGCACCGGCTCTTAATAATTGAACACCCTTTTCTTTCAGAAAAGCAGCCGTTTTTTCTAGCTGTGTGTAAGATTCTACCGCACATGGACCTGCAATGAGCTTCCCGAAATTTCCGTTTTTTATCTGACTCCATATTTCTGTGTTCTTCTCTGTCATTTGTTGCCTTTCACTTCCTTTCTATTCATTCTTATCCAAAAACTCTTGTACAATCCTACAATACGTTTCTGGTTGTTCTAAATGCACATTATGCCCTGCATTTAATACCGACCGAAATAGAAAATTTTTATATTGTCCTTGTGCTGTTTTCCCTATTTGCGTATACTTCTTGTCCATATTTCCGCATATATAAAGAACTGGAAAAGAAACCATTTCTAATCGCTTTCCGCAATATGGGAAAATCCCCTGCCCACTGCCAAGCAAGGTGTTTGCCAGAGCGTTTTCCTTATTTTGAAGGCGTCTTTTCTTTATTTCTCTCTTTACAGAATCAGGTAGGTCTTTCTGTGTTTCAAAAATCTCTTGTCCTGACCAATATTCCTGAAACCATTGGATTCCATTTTTTAGAATATTCTCCGCTAATATTCGATCCTTTTCATACCTTTTTGCTCTATCATTATCTTTTTCTATTCCAAATGATGAGCTTTCTAAAAGTAACGCTTTTATTTCTTTTTCATAGTTCAGCGCATATATTGTTCCAATGCGACCTCCCATCGAATATCCAAGAATAGAATAGGAACTGCCTACAACATCTAAAATTAGTTCATGCAAATGACTAAGCATAATCGGCAGCGTATAATAGCTTTGTTCTTCTGGCTTTTCGGAATTTCCATGTCCAATAAAATCAATCTTATATAATTTGTACCCTTCTAAATGTAACTGATTCCATGTCGAATAATTTTCCGCAAAACCATGAAGACAGATCAATGGTTTTCCTTGACCCGTAATTTCAATATGGTACTTTATCTGTTCAATTTCCTTTATCATTTATAATGTTGTATACCTCTCATGAAGTTTCCAGCTTTTTTCTTTTTCCGTGCAGACTTCAATCACATATATTCCTTGTGAAGCCAAAGCCCTGTTCACGCTTCGCTTAAAATCTCCATAATCGAGTACTCTATGGTAATGGATACCGTACAATGTTTCCAGACCGCTAAATTGAATACCATGTGGTGTTGAAAAAAGATATTCAAAATATTTTTTCCCTTTTTGCGGGAGATATTGGAAAATACCTCCTCCATCATTATTTAACAATACCACAGTCAAATTAAGCTGATGTGTTTTCCCAATCAAAAAGCCATTCATGTCATGGAACAACGCCAAGTCACCAGTCAATAACACTGTTGGCTGTCCATCAGTTGCAATTCCCAACGCTGTTGAGACAGTCCCATCTATACCATTTGTTCCTCGATTACATAATATCTGTACTTTTTTATTCTTTGCTCTCCAAAAGTAATCAATGTCTCGGATAGCCATGCTATTGGCCGATAAAAGGCAGCTTCTTTCCGGCATGATTTCCTGAAGAATCTGTACAATCCTACCTTCAAATAGCTCTTTTTCTTGTCCCACAGTTTCCAGTTTCTCTTTCATTTTTCTTTGCCAAGACTGCCACTGATGTAAGTATGTATTGTCTCTATTTTGGTACAAAATCCCTTCAGCAAATTTACAAGGTTCTGCTTGAACAAAAAATGTTGTCGTCAAACTTGGATTTCTATATTCAGAAGCTACATCAATCTGTACACATACCGCGTTTTTATGAAAGGCTATAAACTGCTGTAGCCGCTTGGATACTGGAGCTTGTCCAAACATTAAAATATAATCCGGCACCAACTCCTTTTTTGCTGATTCATTTTTCAAAAACGAATCGTAAGTATCAATAATTACCTCATCTTCATATTGACGTATGTTTGATAATGGATCCGCTAAAACTGGAGCATTCAGCTGCTTTCCTAAAGAGATTAGTTGCTTTGGACTTTCCGAAATTCCTTGTGCTCCGCATATAATGATTCCCTTCTTATTTTCAAAAAAATCATCAGGAATATGTGCCGTTAGTTTGCCTTTTACTATCCGCACCTTATGAACGCTTCTTCCTGCCTTAAAATATTCTGTATTTAAGTCTGGAACCAAAGGTTCCCTGATCGGAATGTTAATCTGTACTGGGCCTGCATTCATACCATTACATTTTAAATATGCTTTCTGCATAACAATTCTCGGATATACAAATTGTTGTTTTTCATCTGGTATGGAAAGTTCTTCATAATAATTAAGAAATTCCCCAAAAATTTTATGCTGATTAATTGTCTGCGGGGCTCCAACATTTTGGAGTTCTGCTGGGCGATCTGCCGTTAAAAGTATCAGCGGAATTCTGGAGCGCTTTGCTTCAGTAACTGCCGGCAGGTAATGTGCTGCTGCTGATCCTGAAGTGCATACCAAAACTACCGGTCTGTTTTTCTTCTTTGCAATTCCTAACGCAAAAAAAGCTGCAGAACGTTCATCAATATTTAAATACGTATGGATTTCGGAATGCTCACAAAACCACATAGATAGTGGTGTTGAACGCGACCCTGGGCTTAATACTGCTTCTTTTATTCCCAATAAGCTCAATTCGTCAATTGCAACTGCAATATATTCGTTCATTCTATTATGTTCTCCTTGATTATAATGCCTCTAAAATAGTACGTAACTTAGTATTAGTTTCTTCATACTCCTCTCTACAATCTGACTGTTCTACAATTCCACAACCTGCATAGGCATATATTTTATTTCCATCTATCAATGCGGAACGTATGCCAACTACAAAAATACCGTCTCCATTTTTTTCTACAATACCGATAGGAGCGGCAAATAATCCTCTATCATGTTGTTCATATTTTTCTATAAGTTTCAACGCCTTTTTTCTTGGTTTCCCTCCCATAGCAGGTGTGGGATGGAGTAACCTTACCCATTCGATAAGATTTTTTTGCCCATCTGTAGCTACAATGCTAGTTTTTAGATGAAACAGATTTTTTAGTTCCATAAGTTCTGTCATTCCAATTGACACTTTATTAGTTACTGTTCGCATAGTGCTAACTATTTCCTCAATAACGATTTTGTGCTCATGGTTATTTTTTATGTCATTTAATAGTTCCTTACCTCTTTTTTCATTATTTTCGCATTTGGGGAAAGTTCCAGCTACAGCATAACTTTGGATACGACTTCCACATTTCTCAACCAGTATCTCTGGCGTAGCTCCTATAAAGGCTTTTCCTCCATATATATATGCAAAAACATAACTTTGCGGATTATTCTTTAATAAGTTCAATACACAACTAGCAAGATTAATATCTTTATCAAATAAAATCTCTACCTGTCTTGATGCAACAACTTTCTCAACTTCTCTCGCTTTTATATTACTCATAATGATATCAAATAAATCACACCACTTTTCATAATCATCAACAACATTTACGTATGTTGGTGTTGTTTTTTTTTGAGTACCTACCGAGAATAATATAGAATAACAATACGGAAATGTAATCTCCCCCATCTTCATTGTATTCCATAATCCCTCGCCTTTCTTATTTATATCCGAGAAGAATGGAATAGCAAAAAAGCTAATTTCTGATTCATTTAGAGTTGTTACTCCCAACTCTTCCGGTAATTCACTTTTACACCCTACAACACCTCGCTTGTTTATTGGATTATAGAAGAAAAAACCGCCATTTTTTTGGAGTATTTCTAAAATCATAATAATGTTACTAGGTTCGTACATCACAATCCTTGCCTCTCCTTATTTTGAAATTTTCTGTTCTGCTTCCCACATAGCCGCATACTTTCCTCCTTTTACCAATAATTCGTCGTGGGTACCAGTTTCTGCAATCTTGCCACCTGACACCACAAGGATTTGGTCTGCGTTTTTTACGATAGATAAAGTATGGGCAATCATTACCACCGTCTTTTTTGCTTTCAACAAGTTAGCAATCGCTTCTTTTACAGCTAATTCATTTTCGATGTCAAGCGACGCTGTGGCTTCATCAAGGAGTAAAATCGGACTGTTTTTTAATATAGCGCGAGCGATAGAAAGGCGTTGACGTTCTCCGCCTGAAAGCAGATTGCCGTTTTCTCCCGTTGGTGTGTCGTAACCCTTTTCCATTTTTCGTATAAAGGTATCACAATTCGCTTCTTTACAAGCTACCTCTATTTCTTCATCGGTAGCGTCTGGTCGCGCATGACGGATATTTTCACGAATTGTATCATCAAACAGGAAAACATCTTGATCGACCATTGAAACCTGTTCTAAAACTCGCTCTGCCGCAATATGATTGATTAGTTTTCCACCGATAGAAATAGTCCCGCTATTCGGTTCATAATATTTTGCAATCAAGTTTAAAATTGTAGATTTACCAGAACCAGAATCCCCTACAATAGCAGTCAATTTTTGGTTGGGAACCACAAAAGAGGTATGCTGTAAAACAGGTTCATCTGCCACATAGGAAAATGCCACATTATCAAATTCAATTTCATGTGTATTGGTAGAAAAGACTTCCATACTTCCTTGTTCTTCTGGTTCATTGATGATGTCAACAATTTTGTCTTTTGATATTTTCAAGTTTTTATAACTCATAAGCGCTCTTGAAATAGAATCGGAGAGCTTCGCCAACAACATCGGCAACATACAGATTAACAAATAGGCAACAGGGTCTAATTTCCCTGAAAGCATAGGTACAGAAGCGGCAACTACCATAATCGGAAGCCCTAACCAAAGGAAAATACATTGGAGAGCATTTGTGGGAATCCCATGTTTTTCATAGTCATAGCTTACATCACTAAACCGTTTCATATCTGATGTAACTGTTTTATTTTTTGTGCCGCCCACACCATAGGCACGGAACGTCTGTATTCCGGTTACATATTCTACAATGCTACTGACAGTCTCTGCACTGACTTTGTTCTTTTCCGTTCCATATTTTTTTACCACACGGAAAGTCAGCCACAGAAATGGGATCAGTATAAGCTCTACACAAGCGAGGATAATACCGCCTGGAAGCCAGATATAGCCAACAAACAAAATCATCATTACGCAGAAAGCAATATGCTTTACAAGGTCACCCACAGTGTGTGTCAAAATTTTTTCATAGTTATTGACATCACTTGTTATAATATTGATGTATTGACCTGTCTGCCCCTGTGTAAAACGCGACAGGGGGATTTTCTTTATTTTATCACCCAGAAACAGCCTAAGTTGATTACTTACCGCCGCACCGCCAATTTGACTTTCTGTATAGCCGATACCATAAACAATGATTCTCAACACAAAAATCACACCGAGTAATAGGGTCAATCGTAATAGAGAGGATAGGTTGACATTACCTATCCACAGCATTTTCATAACCTCATACAGCAGAAAGAAATTAAATCCTGAAAGCATACCTTCAACGACATTCAAAAACATGCCGATATAAAATTTTCTATTCTTTCGCATAGGATTTTCACACATGATTAGCCCCCCTTTCCAACTGATATGTAATATTCCTTGCTGTTTCGTAATCCGTCCATGCTTGATTATAGTATTCATTTCCATTACGAACTTCATCATGACTTCCCACAGATGTAATGGTATGTTTTTCTACAACGGCTACTCTGTCACACATTTTTAAAGCACTCAAGCGGTGAGCTACAATAATAACAGTTTTTCCTTTACAAAGATTTTCGATAGCTTTGTCAATTTCAACCTGATTTTCGGGATCAGCCGCACTTGTAGCTTCATCTAATATCAAAATAGGTGCATTTTTTAATATTGCCCTTGCTATGGCGATTCTCTGTTTTTCTCCGCCAGAAAACCGCGAACCAAAGTTACCTACTTTTGTATCATATCCATTCGGTAACGACATGATAAAATCATCAATTTGTGCTTCTTTCGCCGCAGCTCGTACCCCCTCCAACGTGGCATTACTTCCCATACGGATATTTTCAAAAACACTGTCTCGCGTCAAAAAAGTCTTTTGAAATACGATTGCGACATTTTGCAAAAGCGTTTCATAATTGATGTCCTTTACATTTTTACCGCCAATCAGGACTTCACCCTCCTGAACATCGTAAAAACGGGAAACCAATTCAATGACTGTGCTTTTCCCAGCACCAGAACGACCAACTAAGGCCATGCGTTCTCCGTCTTTAATTTTTAAATTACATTGTTGCAATACATCGGTTTTTCCGTCATAAGAAAATCGTACATTCCGTAGTTCTATATCGTGTCTTTTAGGAAATTCTGTACCACCTTCAAAGGTAGGAATACTCAAAATTTCCTCCGTCTTTGTAACACCAGCGAGGACTTGCGCAAAGCTGCTACCTAATTCCTGAAGGGGACGAATTTCTGTCAGATACATAGAACCGACAAAGGCAAACAATAAAAGTACACTTGCTGTGATTGAACCCTTTAAGAAGAACATTCCGCCAAACGGAACCATAAGCAGCATACCGCACTCGATCACTACAATAAACGCTGCATAAAAAGGTCCCATTTTCTTTGACATAATATTCCACACATCATTTTCTTCTTTTACGGCTGTCTTGAATTTCTGGAAAGACTTACTCCCCATATTGTAGGCTTTAATCAATTTCATACCGCTGATGTACTCTACCATGACAGAATTAAGGCTCGCTACGGATTTGTTTGCTCGGTCCATCATGCCTGCTGCTCCAACAAACATGAAAATCATAACAATTACCGCTAAAACCAGTGGTATAAGAGAAATCAAAGCTAAAGGCACATTAACTGTCAACAAATAGATAAATACAACTACAGGACCAACAAGGTAGCAAACCAACTCCGGCATATTATGCGCCAGGAAGAGTTCTAACTTTTCAATATCCTCATTTAAAACTGTCTTGATTTCTCCTGTGCTTCGTTCATTTAAAGCTCCCAATGGAACTTTTGCCATGTGTTCTGCCACCATACAACGGACTTTGAACAGAGCACGATAAGCGCCCTTGTGTGAAGCCACACCAGAAGCACCAAACAATACAAAGCGGACAATAATTGCACCTATGATTAAGGCAGCGTCTTGCATAACAAATTCTGATGTACAGGTATTGTTATATACTGCGTCCATTAAACGATAAATCCCATAGTAGGGAATCATCGTACAAATTCCGCTGATGAGCGACAGAAAAATAGATAGATATATCCAGTATTTCTCACGGCCAGCCCATTTCAGCAGAAGTTTGATTGGACTTTTCTTTTTTTGCATAAAATGTTCCTCCTTTCCTAAACCTTTCTATTGAATGGAAAACAGTTTTTTCATCTTATTTTCTTTGGTTGGAGATACCAATATATCTTCACATTGTTCACCATGATCTACATGAAGAACACGAGTACAAGTTCGGCAAACAAATTCATAATCATGTGTTACAATAAAGATAATTTTCCCCATAGACGCTAATTCCTTAACGAGTCCTGCAACCTGAGCCATACTATCATAATCAAGTCCAGATGTGGGCTCGTCAAAGACGAGTAATTCTTTTTTGCATATCATACTGACAGCAACCGCTACACGCTGTTTTTGTCCTCCAGACAGTGTATTCGGGTGCTTATCCTTATACGGGGTTAACCCTAATTTTTCCATTGTAGATTCGATTAAGGTTTCATCGGGATTGCGAATACCAAAATAGCACTCCGTTTTTACACTGTTGGCAAATAATTCATAATTGACATCTTGCATTACCATATACGAGCATTTTAAACGCTGTTTTCTATCCTGCGGTTGTCCGTCCCACAAAAAATTCCCCTTGGTATTTTTATGAAGCCCGCACAACGCTCTTGCAAGCGTCGTTTTACCAGCTCCATTATGTCCTACAATGCCAATAACTTCACCAAAACCAGCACTAAGATTTATATTTTCCAAAATAGCTCGTTTTTTATAGAACATGGAGACATTCTTTAATTCCAGTACAGGGTTAGCTTGTGTACTCTGACTGTTTTCGGAATGTATAGCGGATAAATCGGCAGCACGCAGGCGCATAGCTTTTCGTTTTTTATCAGGAATTTTTTGAAATTCTTTTGGTGTATAAATTCCTTTGATTTCGCCCTGTTCTAAAAAGATGATTCGGTCTACTATATCCATGAGATAATATAGACGGTGCTCTGCAATTAAAATGGTTTTCCCCTGTTTTTTAATAAGCCGTAAATGTTCTTGCAAATCTTTGATTGCGTCCATATCTAAATTTGAGGACGGTTCATCTAAAAGATAAATGTCAGGATTCATCGCATAGACAGAAGCAAAAGCTATTTTTTGCTTTTCACCGCCAGACAATTCATGTAAGGAACGGTTGCATAAGTTTTGAATCTCTAAATCCTTAATTGTAGTGTCTACACGCTCTTGTAACTCTTTCGGCGGGCGTGCTTCATTTTCAAGGCCAAACGCAATTTCGCTGTTACTGTCCACGTTGAAAAATTGTGTTCTTGGATTTTGAAATACTGAGCCGATATGTTCTGCAAGTTCATACATCGGAAAATCATTCACATTTTTGCCATTTATTAAGACAGTACCTTTTACTTCTCCTGGATAAAACCGTGGAATCAGACCGTTAATCAATCTCGTGATTGTCGTTTTTCCGCAGCCGCTACAACCACATAATAAAATACATTCTCCATCATGTATGGTAAGATTTACGTCATGCAGACCGCTGCCATCTTGACCGTAATAGGAAAAGTCTATATTTTGAAGTTCAATCACAGGAACACCCCCTTGCAAAACTGACCGACTAAAAACATCGCCAAAAAGCATAGGAACACAATGAGATCACCAATACCAAAATGTACTTGTACTAATGATGTGCGCGGTTTCGGATTTTCAATTCCTCTCGTAACAGATGCTATGGTTAGTTCATCTGATGTTTTAGATGCCGCCATCATCAATGGTACGTAAATACATTCAATCGTCATGCTCGGCTGCGTAATCAAACTTTTTAATGAGGGTGAAACATCTCTCATTTTCATAGCATCTTTAATAAAACGCCAATCTTCTCGGATTGTCGGTATATATCGCAACATAACAGCAATCGGTACAACTACCTTTTGTGAAACATGGCTGCGATTCATCGCAGAAAGAAATTCTCCGATTTTAGTAGTGGACAGGATAATTCCAGACAGAAATCCACAGGGATATACCTTATGTACCAATCCAAAGAAAGCCACTAACATTACTTGTAATGTCCCTTGAAGTTGCATAGTTGCCAATGTCAAAAAATAAAAGACAAAATAGACAGCCATTCCTATCAAAGCATAGCGAAATTTTCCGCTAAAAAGTCCAAATAAAGCAACTAAACCAACCAAGAGTATCTCATAAAATAAGGAGGGTGCCATTGACGCCGACAATACGCATAGCAGTAAAAGCATGATTTTGGTACGCGGATCAATCCATAATTCAAAATGTGCCTTTCCAGAACTCATGCAGTAATCCCCGCCTTTTCAAACTGTTTTTTCAAGAGCTTGTGACCTATAAAGCCACTGATAATTGCAATTACTACTGTTGCTAAGATAATGACAGGAAGAATACCTATTGGTGCAGAATTTGCCATAATGTCGATATATTCCTGTGATGTCCCTTTTTCCAACATAACCTGTGCCCATGCTGTCGGATTTACCGCGTAAGCAAGAAATACACCTGCAGGTCCAAGACAGAACAAGGCAAATGCCGCGATATTCCATTTTACGTTTTTATAACCACGCATACCGGCTATAAAGTCCGCAACAATACCCATTACGATATACCCTAAATCCATAGCCCAGTGCATACCAAACACAAACCAGATAATTCCATTTATAATACCACAGATTGCAATGGTTCCGCGTTTTGGTACTTTTGCCACCATGAGCAAAAATACAGGGCCACAGAGCAGCGCAATGCCAAGCGGCTGATAAAATGTGAGTGCCGGATTTGGGGCAAAAGGCAATGAGCCTATCAATTCAAAAACGAAAAATAAGGCGTTAAAAATACCTATTGTAACCAAATCCTTTACAGTTAGCCCTTTCTTGTCCAAATAATTTTCCATTTTAGGTTTCCTCCTTTTTACGAAGCGTCATCTTGACGCTTCTATCTTTGATGTGTTAGAATTTTGTTAGTTAAAACTAATTACATGAAATAGCATACTACACGATACTTCCATTTACAATGCTCTTAAAGCATGCTCGTGTAATCAGGGTATAATTTCGTGTAATCAGGGCAGAATATGGGAGGAATTAAATGAATACTGTTATTGATTTTTATAAATCTCAACTTGCCGAAAAAGGATTTGTTCCCGCTCTTGATAATTATAGTTATTGTAGTGTAGGCACAACTTGGCAGCTTTCTAATGAACTAGGCGGAGGATATTTTTGGCTTTTTTCCGTAAAAGACTTGTATAGTATCAAAATTCATGATTTTTATTTTCATAATGACACCATTATGGAATTCTCTTGGCCAGAATGTCTTAGTATATCTCAATATGACTCTGTTTCCGGTGAAGAACTTGCCCCTTATCGTCGATTAGAAGCGGGTTGTGTCAAGAGTTTCCTTGGCGGATATAAGCCTTATAAGGTTTTAATTCACAAAAATATTCCTATTCGCTCTACAGGAATTGAAATTATGCCTGCATATTATGAAGATTATTTAAAGTGCCAATATCCTGATGTATATGCAAGCCCTCAAAAGGCCTTTGATGCTGTCGGACAAACAATGGATTTTCCTAAAATGTCCCAACTTTTAAAACAAGTACACGATTATCGTGGCGAAGGAATTGCTGCCGATTTGTTTTATGAGGGTAAAGTAGCTGAAGCTATTGCGCTTACTATTGAATGGAACAAAAGAAATTTGGAGAAGAAAAAGATAATACATCGACTCTCTGAACAAGATATTAAAGAATTAGAGACAATTACTTTATTCTTGAATGACCATTATGCACAAGATATAACCCTTGAAAGTTTAACTAAAATTGCCTATATGGGGGCTACAAAACTTCAAACAATTTTTAAGCAGTATCATGATTGTACAATAACCCAATATATTCAACAACGCCGTATGAGTCAAGCTGAAATTCTTCTAGCAAACACTGATTTAAATATAGGTTTAATCGCTAGAACTGTCGGATATACTAAAGCAAGCCGTTTTTCAGAACTGTTCCGAAGAAGTACAGGGCTTCTTCCAGGTGAATTTAGAAAAGTAGCACAGCAAAAATAAAAAAGATGAACGGGTGTTTATTTTCTCATTATAACACCCGTTTCATCTTTCTTATTTTTATTAAATACATTGCTCAAAACCCAAAAATCGTTTTACAGTCTTAACAAAACGTGCATTTTCTTCTATAAAGCAAAAATGACCACTATTCTCAAATACGATAACTTCTTTCCCATTAATTTCTTCACATAATTTTAAAGCATATTTTTTTCCTGTCGTTTCTGATTCATATTTTTCGTTACCACAAATGACTAATGCTGGGATTTTATTCTGATTGAGCTTTCCACTAAAATCAAATGGGGGATTGATTGTCGTATTGAGATTGATCATCACTGCCATGGTTACATACTCTGTATCTAACTGTTCTAAATTCTTTTTATCATAAAACATACTTCCAAACATAGCTTCTGATTTAATAAATTTTGTACACCATTGATTTGCTTCTTCCGGATTTTTTGGAGGAATATTCCTAATAAAACTGCTAATTTTAGGTGGTGTAGCTTCATATTTTGTTGATAAGGAAGAAACAAAAATAATACGATTTATTTTTTCCGGAAAATCACACATAGCCTTTAATCCCAACACGCCACTACAGGAATGACATACAATATCTACTTTTTTCCCTGGTGCAATATATTCAATTAATCTTTCTAATTCTTTAGAAAAATCATCCCATTTATAATTCCCCAGATCAGCTTTTATCTGAGAACGTCCGCACCCTCTAGGATCATAATATATAAGCGGTCCCTTTTCAGCAAGAAAATCCATATATGGTTGTAGATATGTAGATGCCATACCCAATCCCCCTGGCAAAACAAATGTCGGCACCCCTTTTCCGGCTTTGTTTAATATCTTATACCAAATATTAAACCCTTCTATATTTATAATCTTTCCTCCTCCATTTAAAATAGCTTTTCGATCACACGCTTTTTTAGGCATAAAACGATTTTTGATAAATAATACGCTTCCGCACAAAATCAAAATAAGTAAAACTGTTACAGTTCCAATAATCACATTCTTTTCTCCTTTATCAACGTAGCTCTGACAATTCGATTGTTTTTTTTTCTACATATTCTATTACCTCCGCTTTCCCAATCTCCTTACCTATCTGTTTCCACAAACGACATACCTCTAATCCTTGCTGAATTGTATTATCAAAAAATTGATTTTCTAATATTTTTTCTCTAAATTCTAGCAATGTATATCTAACTCCTGAAGGCCATATTTTTTTATATATATATTCCTGATCCACATTGTCTTGGTGATTAAGAATGGTTGTTACCGGCATTTGATTTTCCCACAACCCCTTTGTTTGCTCACGCGTAATCTGAGGCATAGATGCATGCCATAACACCAAACCATTAGTATCTGTAAGCATAAGAGTTCCGCTATCTGTAATCATAGATATACGTTGAAGCAAATACAAATTATCAGGATTTTTAGGGTCTAAGCAGTTAAAAACTCTAAGGCTAATTGGCAAATCAGAAGTTTTAAGTTCAATTGTCACAAACGGCTCATTCGGAACTTGGATACTTTTTGCTATTACTTGAACTCCAGTCAAACCACCTACAATCTTACCAATTATATCAATTGTAGAATATAATACTTGTATCGTACAATCTACACTTAAATGTCTTATGGTAGTCATTGCAAACACCTTTCTTGCCGAATTTATGAAATATCTAACATTCGGAAGCCCCGCATAAAATCCGTTTACTTGATATCTACACATTGAATTTCTTGCTATTTTCATACATTGTATATAATCATCAAGATGCACTGGTTGCTCTTGAATTACCGAAATTCCTTTTTCAAGCAAGCCTAGTGCTAATTTTGTTCCTTCTCCACCTACTACAGAAGACCGTACCACTACACATGCCATATCAACATCCTTTTTTGATAATTGATTTATATCGGTGTATAACGGAACCCCATATTTTTTAGCGCATTCTCTCGCATGATCGCTTCCCCTTGCGAGAATTCCAACTAATTCAAAATTCTCTCTATCCCCCATGATTGCTTCAAGATAAAACTTGCCAAATCTCACTCCACATACAATAACTTTTATTTTTTTCATACTATTCCTTCTTCTAGTTCATCAAACGAATCTATAAAACTATACATTTCTATTGTTTGATTTTTTATCAATTTTTCCATTGTTATTTTAGGATTTAGTACTTCCCATGTCCATTTTACTCCCGGTTGAATACTCCCTTTCAAAATTTCTTCTGCTATAATCGCACTTATGTTTCCACTTATTTCATAACTCCCCCTACTCTGTATTACAATTTTTACTCTTTGTTTGATATTATCCTTAATTCCCTCCATTACTATAGCCATAATATACCAGGGTAAAACTTGTTCTTCCCCATTACTATAATATATCATTTTTTTTACAACTTCTTCAAGTGGTTCATTTTTTATTAAATCTACACAACTTTTCTGTAGTATACCAAGCAGATTTTTATTTGCAACAGCATTATACCAATGTGCCTCTTTTAATCTTAATTTTTTAGCCACACTCTTTGTTTCAAGATTCATATATGGATTAAATACATAGCCTTTTGGAAATTCATTTTTTAGTACGATTTCAATAATATTCTCCTGAGATTCTTTTACTATTGCATCATTCAAATAATATTTCCCATTCCAGCCAAATCCATGTATAGAACTTAAAAGCATATCAGCGCATGCCCCAAAGCTATATTTTTCTTCTCCCCCTGAAACTAACCACATTTTTTCTGAAATATCAAAAAATTTATCATGTACCCATAAAGGAAGTATTCCAGATAACCCTGGAAAACATCCGGCTCCTAATACACAACTATTTTGTACTTCTTTTAATCCATTTTCTATCAAATTTATACCAAATGCATCAACATACGATATCTTCAATTGATTACATATATTCGCTATTATATCTCCTACTTGATACGATGATCCGGCACAATTAATTATCACATCACATCCTCTACAAAAATCACGTAAACTTTCTTCTGCAAAAATATTTACCTTTTGAAATTCAACATTGGATTCCTCTTGAAATTCAGAGGGGCAGTGTCGCTGCCCACACCGTATTTGATATTTACGTTTCAATGCAGTGTACGCAGCTTTCCCTACCATTCCAGAAAATCCAATAATTCCTATTTTACCGTCATTCATTTTTATTCCTCCAAAATAAATTCAGCAATTTCTTTAACATGCGGCTCTTTCATACACGTAAAATGATTCCCTTCAATCGATATATAATTCAATTTTCCAAAGGTAATTTCTTTCCAAAACGCTTCATTATCCCCTTCTGCAACAGGCATAAAAGCAGAGGATTTATCTCTACATCCTAATGCCGTAACATCACCAACAAATGGTGCTGCTCCATATAAAGCAACTCCTTGAAAACTCTTGCAAAATACATCGAAAAGTATTTTCAGTCTCTGCTCCTGATAAATTGTCATACTTTCTGAAATTTTAGGAATATTTTTATAAATATCATTCAAACGTTCTTCTTTTGACTTTTGAGCCAATTCCCTAAAACATTTCCCTACCGATTCATACTTTCCTGATAACGCGCACAACTGTTCCATTGTAATATAACCTTCTGTTTCTTCAAACAGCATAAATAGAGCCTCTTTCAAAAGATTTTCATCACTCCAATGCCCTGCTTTTTCTATATCTGCTCCAATAAGCATTCCAAATGTTCTTTCCATAAGTAATTCATTGTTCATTTTATAATTACACGGTGTTGTATCAATAGCAATAATCCGTATTTTACAATTATTTTCTATAAGCACTTTCGCAGTCTCTAGCGCAATTAACCCTCCCATACAGTATCCAACTAATGTAAATTGTTTATCTCCTGTCTTTAACAGTTCTTTTCCATACTCTTGTCCCAGTTCGTAAATCAAATTTTCCGACTCATATGATAAATACCTACTTTCATCGCCATAAACGACCCCATATAGTTTACTTTTTCTTTTTGTATTACTTTTTAAATAATTCAGCAATGCATCATACGGTGTCAAAGTTCCCGTACCGTCATGAAAAAGAACTATGCTAGTATCTCTTTCTCCCTTCTCTAAAAATATAAGAGAGTCATCAACCACTTCCACATTTCCCGTGCTTTGTATTCCATCACTTAATCTCTTTGCAATAGACTCAATTGTAGGATTTTTTAAAAGTTCCAACATAAGTGCATCCCATTCTAATGACTTTGCCTCCTGTATATCTTCTCTCATAGCCGCCACTACCTGCGCTGCTAAGAGAGAATCTCCTCCTATTTCGTAGAAGTTTTCATCTCTCCATATATGCTTTCTATTAAGCACCTTTTTCCATATCTTTGCTATAGATTTCTCAATTTTTCCATGCGGAGGTTTGCCAACTTGAGATTCGACTTGTGTATAAAATTGAACATATTCCTTTAACAGATTTCGATTTATCTTTCCATTCTTTGATAACGGTATTGCCTCCAATATGTCAATAGTATCTGGAACCATATACTGAGGAAGTCTCCTCATAACATACTCTTTTAATTCATCTGTAGTGACTCTACTCGAATCATTTGAAAATTGTCCGACAAAAACCGCTTGATTTACATAAGACAGTGTATCATTTTGAGATGGATATGCAACCGCAACATCTATATTGGCAACTTTAAATAAATTCTCCCACTGTTCACGTTCAAAAAATACCTGCTCATTGTCTTTTCTAAAATCTTCAAAATCGGATAAACCATTATGAAACTCCATCGATGTTAACAAAGAATAATTTTCTCCTGTCGCATCTACAACGACAATACTTCCTCCCGGAATTCCCATTTCACTCAATTTTTTCATAACTATTGGACCATTTTTCGCATTATGTAAAACATTAGCCGATAATATTAAATCATATTCATTTGTTTTCAGCCCTTGCTTATGGTAATCCTCATTAATATCAAATAAAGAATACTTTATCCAATCATATTTGCTAAATCTATGCATTGCTTGATTTAAAAATGATTTTGAAATATCTGTAAATATGTATTCTACATTTTCCTTTTCCAAAGCTGGTATCAGATCAATACTTGTTCCTCCCACACCGGCACCTATTTCTAAAATTTTAAAAGTTCTTTTTTCTCCCTTCTGTCTAAATTTGTGAATAATTGCCAGAATCACTTCTACAATAATTGAGTTCGTGATTCTGCTCATAAGATTATCGTGATAAGCTGCCTTAGCAATTTTAAAATCACCTTCTGGGAAAAATAAATCCATTTGATCTACTTCACCCCTTAAAATTTCTGTCAACTGACTACTACTTGCTTTAAAATAGTCTAGTAATATATGTCCATAATTTATATCTGCCTCTATTCTTCTCCATTGTTTCCAAGCTTCTTCAGAAATCTGTTCTGCATTATAAACACCATTCAATTCATATCTATCTTCTGAATATAATATTATATTTTCTCTTTGTAACGCATTAATCCATCTCTTAATCAATTGATAATATTTTTTTTGCGCTTTTGTTAATTGCAATATTTCTTCATAAGTATACTTATGGCAATCAACGAAAATTCCCATGCTTTGAAATGTTTTCAAAATGTCAAAAATGCCTGCACGTGCAGAAGCCTTTGCCCATTCTGCAAATTTTTTTCTATCAACATGACTAGATGCTCTATTTCCTGCCTTTAAGCATATGTCACGTAAATCTTCCTTTTCTACAATTCCATATCCTGTATTTGCATATTGCTTTTTCTTAACAAACGCATGTATACGCCCATTTCCTTCATTTGTATTAATAACCACCGCATCTTCAATTTGTGGATATGTTCTCAAAACCGTACTTATTTCATTAAGTTCAATTCGATGTCCTTTTATTTTTATTTGGTTATCTTCCCTGCCAAGAAATATTATATTTCCGTCTTCACGATATTTTCCTTTATCTCCAGTTTGATATAGTCGCTCATTCGTTTGTGGAAGGTTAATAAACTTTTCTGCTGTAAGTCCCTCAGATCGGTAGTATCCCTCTGCCAAACCATGACCGCCAATATAGAGTTCTCCTGTGACTCCATCTGGGCAATCTTCTAAACGTTCATTTAACACTCTAAAATATTGATTTGCCAATGGTTTCCCATATGGTATACTCTTTTCAAATATTTCTCCTTTTTCAACGCGATAGAAAATAGACCAAATGGAGGCTTCTGTTGCTCCTCCTAATGAAATCATTTCAACATTTGGTAAGATTTTATATAATTCAGTTGGTAATGTTACTGGAATCCAGTCACCCGATAATAATACCTTCCGCAAAGACAGGTCTGCTTTTTTATGTGTCTGTAAATAAGAAACTAACATCTGCATTACAGCGGGAGTCGAATTCCATATTGTAACTTTCTCATCATCCAAAAGTTTAACAAGATATTCAATATTTAATTGCCTGTTTCGTTTTGGCAAGATCAACTTTGCCCCTAATGATAGCGTACCAAATATATCATAGACTGATAAATCAAACGCCGGTCCTGCAATTCCTATCATAATATCATCTTTAGTGATAGAAAATTTTTTATTTATATCTCGTATTGTATTTATAGCTGCTTCGTGAGTAATAACAACACCCTTTGGAATGCCTGTGCTTCCAGAGGTATAGATGACATATGCCGGTTTTGAACAATCCATTTCATCTGCAATACTTCTCTGAGTTTCGCATACCAATTCCATTTCAGAAAAGTTTAAAAGCACAACATCTGATAATTTTCTTAACTCAGTAGCTAAACCTTGATCTTCACATATCGTTCTTTTTATTTGACCCTCTTTTATAATATCTAAAAGCCGATTTACAGGGTTTTCAGTATCCAAAGGAAGATAGATTCCTCCAGACATTAAAACTCCTAAGATTGTAGCAATCTGCCTACTACTCCTTTCCATAGCAATGGCAACTACTTCCCCCTTTATAGATCCTCTATTCTCTAAATTTTCCTTAATCGCAGTTGCCATACTATATAGTTCACCATACGTAATCTGTTTGTTATCTTCTATAATTGCTATATTCCTTGGCATTTTTGTTGCATTTTCAACAAAACGTGTATAAAGATATTCTGATGTCAGCTCCGTCTGAGTATTGTTAGTTTCTTTACGTATTTTTTCCATTTTATCAGGTAATCTCAAACTTGTTATTCTATCCAAATGTACTTCTTCTTTTGCTAAACTTTTTAGTATATCCGTAAATGTTTCAAAAGCATTTTCTATCATTCCTTCTGGAAAAATACCTTTTCTAACATCCCAATTGACCAAAAGTTCATTTTGTTGTTCAGATACTTGACAATCAATCCACACTTGTGGCGTCTGACTCATTTTATAAGTCATTTTCATTTTTCGATTACTTTTTTGCAATTTCCTTGCACCGATTGTGCTCGTAAAAACAACTGGCTGAATCGAATCTCGTCCGCAGCTATTTTTTATTTTTCTCAACACTTCAACTCCAGAAACAGACATATTTTCCATGTCTTTCCAAAGCATTGATTGTATAGATTTCGCAAATTCTTCAAATGTCTGAAGTTGACTACTATCATCTATTTCCAAAATATCCGTCACTGTAAAATCGCCTACTATTTTGTTAATTTGCGGATGAATATCTGGTCGATTCAGCATAGTAACATTAAGACAAAATTTTTGCCTTGAGGACCATTTTGAAATAACTTTTGCGTACACGGCCAGAATTAAGCCAGTTAATGTTAATTTTGCCTTATGTGCAATTTTCTGTAAACATCCTGCTTGTTCCTTGGATATAAAATAATTAAATTGCTCGAAAGATGTCCCTTCACTCTCATCATCTATCTTATTGATAACAGGTAGCTCTGGTGCCGCCGGAAGTGTAGCAATTCGTGAGTTCCAATATTGTTCCGCTTTTCCCCGTGTTTTTTCTTTCTGTTTCTCCTGATACAGTAATATATCACGGAATGTTATTTCTAATGCTTCAATCTCTTGTCCAAAGTATAGTTGTTCCAATTCTTCTAAAATAACAGTAATACTTACAAAATCTGCAATTAACATATCAATAGAAAAATGTATAATTGTTTTATCTTTCAAAAGTGTAACTACCAAGTCAAAAAGCGGCCATGTTTCTGTTCCATATTGTTTTTCTGTGAGTTCTTTTCTAATTGTCAAAAATTTTTTTGCTGATTCTATATCATTTCGTAAATCATAAACTTTAATTGGTGGTAAGGAAAAATCTTTTAATGTTTTCTGTACACCTTTAGAATAAACCATAGTATGTAACATGTCATGTCTCTTCACAATTTCATGCCATGCTTTTTCTAATTTTGAAACATCCACTATTTCTTCTAATGTTAATTCTGAATATACCTTACAGCCAACTCCACCATATTCATAACCTCCTTGTTTTCCCACCAAATACGCAGCCTGTATATCAGTTAAAGGGAATTCTGTATATCGTTCTTCCTCATCATGATTTACAGACTTCATATTACTTGATAAGTATGCGATAAGTGCCTTCTTGTTATCTTTTAATTCTTTTTTTCGTTCATCCGTCATTGCTCCTTTAGGTGCTCTAAACCTCAACTGACCATTTTCTTCCCACAGAATAATTCCTGCCGCCTTATATTTTTCTAATAATTTTTTCATTGTTATATCATCCCTTCTTGATAATTAATAATATACTTTTTAACTTCTAAAACGCTTTCATTACCAGCAAGTTTAATGATTCTAGTAACTTTAAGATCTGATAGCTGCAACAAATTCTTAAATTCTTCTAAAGTTCGCTCTTTTCCCCCACACATTACCCACATATTCAAATCCGCCATATACATTTCTGTATTTTCTCGCTTAGGAGTTTCTGGCATAATTTTCTCAATAATCAGAATTCTGGAATTCTCTGTCATAGCTTGTGCTACATTCTTTAATATTTGTATTGCCTCTTCATCACTCCAGTCATGCAATATTCTGGACATAACAAATATATCCGCCGAAAAATCAATTGGTTCAAAAAAATTACCACTATAAAACTTTACCCTATTCTCCATATTATAATTTTGCAGATTCCTAATTGCTTCTGTTTCGACAAATTGTAAATCCAGCAATATACCAAACGAATTTTTATAAAACTTTAACAACTTAATCAATATATTTCCTGTTCCACCACCAATGTCTACAATCTTTTTAATACGGAAAGGGGTTATTTCTGTTTCAAAATACGGCTGCAAATCTAAATCTTCACTATTACTGCTCATCATAGAATTGAATGTCCTATAATTTTGATAATTTGTTTCCTGCATATCAAAATATGCCTGTTTTTCAATTAATTTGTATGGAGCCTCTCCTGAATGAACTGCTTCATAAAGCTTTGCCCAATAGGGCATACATTGTCGTCCCGAAAATAAAAGTAATTCTCTCATTACCTTTCCATTTTTTTCAGAGAGTCTTTTTCCTAGTTGTTGCAGAGAATATTTTTCATCATGTATTTTCACAAATCCAAAAGCCTCTAATGTATTCATTAATCGTAATAATATATCTTTCCTTATATATAAACGTTCACTCAACTCTGATAAAGTTTGATCTTCATTTAACAACGTTTCGAATATTCCTAACTCACAGGATGTATAAAGAAAATACGATAATGAAAAACCTTGTATCATAGATAAAAGCATCTTGTCTTGTATATCCATTTTTCTTACCTCCCATCTATGTAAATCAGGACATTATACTTAGAATTGAGTTATGTCCTGATTTACATACTATTTAAATTAAATGGAACCCATATCCTCATATTCTGAAATATTCTTATCCAAAAGCGCAGCAATTTCACTTATCTTAGAATTAGAAAACAGACTCTGTAATGAAAGTTCTAGTCCCATTTTTTTATTTATGGCATTAACAAAACGAACTGCCATTAATGAATTACCACCATTTGAAAAGAAATCATCTTCTACACTTGGGTCTGCATATCCCAAAACATCTTCCCATATACTAGAAATTATCTTTTCTGTCTCTGTAGTAGGCATTTTTTTTCTATTTTCTTTTGTTTCGTTTTTTATTGTGTTCAACAATTCCTTCTTATCTATTTTATGATTAGGTGTTAATGGAATTTTTTTCAAATATATATATTCTGACGGAATCATATAGGCTGGCAGTCTGCTTCTCAACCAGTCATCCAATAATTCTTTTAGCTGCTCCTGGTTATCTGTCAACACTAAAAATGCAACTAGTCTATTATCGCTCCCCTTAATAACCACGGTATCTTTAACTGCATGGTTTAAGCGAATATAATGTTCTATTTCACCTAATTCAATTCGGTATCCGTTTACTTTTACTTGATAATCCTCCCTTCCTAAAAATTCTATATCACCACTTTTTAAATATCTTCCTATGTCTCCTGTAGCATACATCATCTCTCCTGGTACTTTTGGATCAGGTACAAATCGTTCTTTTGTTTTTTGAGGGTCATTCCAATATCCCTTAGCCACACCTTTTCCGGAAATAAATAATTCTCCTGGAACCATATCTGGGCATTCTTCCATACGTTCATTTAAAATATAAAATCTTTGATTTGCTAATGGTTTTCCATATGGTATACTTGTCTGAAAAAAACAACCTTCTTCTATCTTATAAATTATGGACCAAATTGAGCCCTCTGTAGCACCTCCCAAACTAAATATTTCAACTCCTTTTGTTATTTTCCGTATTCTTTCCGGCAAATCTACAGGTATCCAATCTCCACTTAGTAGTACCTTTCTAATATTCGTTTGAAATATTCCTTGTCCGTTTGCATATTCTATAAGCATTTCTGCAGAAGCAGGAACTGTATTCCAAACAGTAACATGATGTTGTTCTATCAACTCCAGCCATTTTCTAGGGTTTTTTATGTCAAATTGTTTGGGAATTACTATAGCTCCACCTACTAATAACACACCGAAAATATCAAACACAGATAAGTCAAAATTTAGATTTGACAATGCAAATACCCTATCCTTTTGATTTAAATCTATGCGCTCATTTACATCTAAGATAGTATTCATTACATTTTCATGTGTTATCATAACCCCCTTAGGTTCACCCGTTGAACCTGATGTAAAAATAACATATGCCAATTCTGAAAATACACTATTATCTTCATTACTTTCTACCGCTTGAACGCTCTCAATTGTAATCCAATTTTTATTAAAATTTGTCCCAAATTTCTCTTCGATACCCTTTTGGCTAATGATTGTACAAGCACCACTTTTTTCGAGTAATAATTTTACTCTTTCTTTTGGTAACGTTGCATCAATAGGTATATAGGCGCTCCCTGCTTTTAAAATTCCCAAAACCGCAACTACCTGTTGCCAACTTTTTTCCATAAGCACAGCAGTAATTTTGCCTACTCCCATTGGCGCATTTTTAATTGCTTTCATTAGTCCCGAAGATAAATCATCTACCTCTCTGTATGTTAGTACTCTTTCTTCTGATATGATAGCCGATTCCATGCCTGAACTTCGTACCTGTTTCATAAATAAACTTACTAAGGTATCTCTAGGTATATTTTTTTCCGTTCTATTTGCTCTAGTTCTTTCCTCCGATTTAGGTACTGTCAACATCTCCGAAACAGAAAAACTCCAATATTCTTTCCGACACAATTTTTTAAGTAATTTTATATAGCAGGAAAACATATCTTGAATCATCTGGTCTGGAAACAATCCGTCTACATAATCCCATGTAAGTATCAATTCTCCATTTCTCTCTGCTACCTGATGATCTAACCAAATCTGTGGGGTTTGCGATATACCATAGCCTATCGTCCCAAGATATTGATTGTCTTGAACATTTTCTTCTAATCCCAATCCACTGGTAAATACTACAGGCATTCTACCTCGTCCCGCTTCTATAGCTTCCAATTCTCTCTCTACATAAATTCCACTAACGCTTGAATGGCTTATGTCTTTCCACAATTGCTCCTGAACACACTTAACTCGGTACTCAAATTTCTCTTGCTTTCGCAAATCTATTCCAAGCAATGTCAGCGAGGTAAAATCTCCTATAATCTGTTGAACATCTTCGTGTATTTGAGTTCTATTAAATCTTGTTAAATTTATAGTCAATTCCTGCCTTTCACTCCATCGTGATAGAATCTCAGCATAGGTTGTAATTAGCAATGCGGCCGGGGTAATGCCTCTATCCTGTGCTAAGCCTTTTAAAGTTTCCCATTCCGCTATTGAAATATGATTTTCACATCTTAAAAATCTTTGTTCTTTAATTAGTTCTGGCAATGTCTGTAGTGGAAGTTTAGGCGCCTCTGGTAATTCTAATACTCTATTTTTCCAGTAGTCCACATCTTCTGCATACTTGTTCTTATCTTGAATTTTCGGTAAAGCAAGCAAATAATCTCGATAAGTTAATTTAATATCAGGTAAGTCAACCTCCGGATTTTCGTATAATTCTTTCCATTGACGAAACAGCATAAACATGCTCCAGCCATCAAAAATAATGTTGTTAAAGCTTATAAACAACTTAGTTTTGTTTCTATTTTTGATAGCTGCTTGAATATCAAAAAGCGGCCATTCTTCTAAGTTAAACGTTTGATGTGATAATTGGTTTCGTATTTCTAGTTCTTTAATTTCTATTTCTTCATCAGACACTCCTCTAAAATCATGGATTTTTATCACATATTTTGGTACCTCCTGTAAGACTTTCTGATATTCTCCACCATTTAAAACAATTGCACGCATCATGTCGTGATGATCTATTAGTCTTCTAAAGCACTTTTGAGCCAGATCAATATTCAAATCATCACATTCCATTTCAAAATAACAATGCGCATCGACATTTCCTAAAACATATCCCCCTTCTTTTCCTATCCAATATGCTTGCTGCACTTCCGTTAACGGAAATGGTTCAAACCGATTTTTCTCATCTGTCTCAAATATTTCCTTAGTTTGAACTGACTCGCTTAATTGTTTACCAATATATTCTGCCATTTCACTAAAATTTTGTTTCATAAAGACATTTTCAATTGAAAAATCAATATTAAAATGTTTTTTGATTTCTGCCGATAATTGAGTTGCTAACAGAGAATCCCCTCCCAATCTAAAATAATTGCTATCTCTGTAAACTTTTGTATTCAAGACAGATTTCCAAATAACTGCTAATTTTCTTTCTATCTCACTCCACTTCTCTTCTGAATGATGTATTTCTATACGGTTTTCTTCTATATTTTCTAATTTTTTTACTAATAATTTTCTATCTATTTTCCCATTATTAGTAATCGGCATCATCGGTATTGGATAATAATTCTGTGGAATCATATAATCCGGAAGCCTGTCTTTTAAAAACTTTTTTAGCCCATTTAGCTTGTCCTGTGTACTTCCCCATTTATTGCAAGCTATATACACATACAATGGATATTCTTTTGTAAAATCTTCCTCTGGATATTTTTTAATAAATTCCATACCGGCAGAGTTAATTATTTGATTCCATTCATTCTTGTCTAAGACCATTCTTTTTGTATCTTTTCTTATATCTGTATATGCCTTTTTAAAAAATGCAGTCGAAAGATCTTCAAGTGGAAATGGAACTACCATTTCCGAAAACACCACACAACCATATTTTTTTAAAAGGTCTGATGCCATTCTTAATACGTTTTCCACATTAGAAAACTGGTGTAATGTATTATTAAATACAATTAAATCAAATTCGAGATTTAAAAGTTCAGGAATAATAATTGCTTCTAAATCCCCCACGACAAGTCTTACATTTTCTAAATCTCCAAGCTCCGTTTCTACTCGGTTCAAATAGTATCTTGATGAATCCAAAATCACATATTCTATATTTTTGAATTTATTAGCTAATGCTTTAGTTGCACTAATACTTCTAGCTCCCACCTCCAAAATTCTAATTTTGTTATTTCCATAATAATCGCAATAAGCATGTATTATTTTTTCGATAACCTCTATCGAGTATATACCACCTTTCATTTGAAGCGATACTTCATTTGGAGAAACAAAGTTCTCCTGCATTATAATTTCGTTTTTCCTTTCTTTATCATACCCTAACAATATATTAATATTTTCTATAAAAGGTGCCATAAATGTTTCTAGCAAACAATTTTTTTCCAACTTTTCATTAACTGAATTTGATTCTAAATTTGAAACTTCGTCTTTCCAGCCTTGTACTAATCTGTCATATTTTTCATGTATATCACTACCCCCTGTTTCAATTTTTTTTATTATTCTATTCAAAATATATTTTCTAAGATTTCTACATTCATCATAAAATTTAAAATCGTCTTTCGCCTCATATATTCCGATTTGTAACTCTCCAAAAATTTTTTCTTTTATATAATTTTTATTATCTTCTGTCCATTCCTGTCTATGATTTAATGTAACAACTGCCTCTAACTTTTCATTTCCCTTCTTCCCTTGAACTATTACAAAACAGTCATCAATTTCCGGATATTCTTTTATCTTAGTCTCAATCTCTCCAAGTTCAATCCTATGACCTCTGACTTTAACTTGATTATCTTCTCGTCCCATAAACTCAAGTGTTCCATTCCTCCAATACCTTCCAGTATCTCCTGTTCTATACCATCTCTTCCCATACTTCATCACAAATTTTTCTCTGGTTAGCTTGTTATCACCCACATATCTGTTAGCAACACCGGCACCTCCAATCCACAATTCCCCCTTAACATAATCCGGACAGTCTGCTCCCTTTTTATCCACAACACGATACATTTGATTTTTTAGCGGGTAGCCATATGGTATGGATTTCCACCATTCAGGAAATGGATATTTCACTTCGATATAGTTACTCCAAATAGATGCTTCTGTGGCTCCACCCATAGCAATAAGTTTTGTCATTGGGAATACTTTACTCAACCGCTTCGGTATATCTAATGTAATCCAATCTCCTGATAAAAACATATATCTTAAACTATTTCCTATTTTATTTTTATACTCCATATCAGTTAATAGCATTTTTGCCAACGAAGGAGCCGAATTCCAAATTGTTATCTTATATTCTTCTATAATTTGTGTCCATTTTTCTGCATTTCTCCACGCTTCCGGAGGAACTAGAATCAACTTTCCCCCTGCATTAAGCATCCCAAATATGTCATAGACTGACAAATCAAAGTCAAATGCTGAAACCCCTATAGCTATATCTTGCTCATTGACTAAAAATTTCTCATTTATTGCTTCTATTGTATTCATTGCTGAACGATGAGTAATTTCTACTCCTTTAGGTATCCCAGTAGAACCGGAAGTATAAATTATATACGCTGGATTGTTTGGTTCTGCTTCGTTCCCGTTGAAACTTCTAGTAAAATTCATTCCTAAATGAACATCCATCCAACATTTCTTTTCTATAACACTAAACTTTTCAATATATTGCTTCGATGCAAGTATATAAAATACTTCTGCACTTTCAATTATAAGTTTAAGACGTTCTAATGGTTGCAACGGCTGAATAGGAATGTATGCCCCACCACATAACTGTACTGCCAACATGGCTATTATTGTTTCTACATTTCTTTCAGTAATAATTGCCACCCTCGTTTTCTTTTCTACTCCGTTTATCTTTAAAAAACCTGCCATTTTCCGACTTGCTTCTACCAGTTCTGCATATGTCATCTTACATCCAGAATATGCTTCAATAAGCGCAACTTGCTGAGGGTTATTTAGAGCATTCGAGAATATCTCCTCAATCAATGTTTTATTTGGTACATCCTTTTCTAAAAAATCTACCGCTGCGTCTCTATGTGTCTTTTGAGATGCGGACAAAACCTCTACCTTATTACTCCATTTATCATTGTCTGATACTATATTTATCGTATCTATTAATGTATTAAACATTTCCGTAACCATATAGTCAGGAAATGCTGCATCAACCGCATCCCATACAAATAACATTCCATCATCAAGGGTAAACAGTTGAAAATCAATCAATACCTGTGGTGTTTGCGAAATCATATATGTAATTTCACCAAAAGCATTTTTAAAATCTTTACTTATTAAAGGTGTTCCTATATTGCACGAAAATACAATTGGAGCTCCAGCGAAAGCATCCCTTGTTTTCTTTAAATCTCTAAGTATCTGTATCCCAGAATAATTAGAATGGTCAATACTTTCTTGAAATTGTTTTTGGATTTCTTTTGCATATTCTATAAAAGATTTTTCTTTTTCAAAATCCATTTCAACCAAAATTAAATTGGTAAAGTCTGCAACTACTTCATCAATATCATCAGCACTATCCCGGTTAAATAGAGGAACATTTATCACAAACTTCTTGTTTTCACTCCATTTGCTAATTACCATACCATATATAGTCAAAATTAATGTAGCTAAGGTCACTCCTATTTCTTTAGCATAGTTTTTTAACATTTCAGTCTTTTCTAATGATATTTCATATTGATGCCTTTTGAATCTTACCTCCTGTTTCAGCATATATTCTCGAATATATGGGAGTTTCGGTGCTTCTGAAATAAAATCTAATTTTTCACTCCAAAACTTTTTATCCATATCTTCCGCTACTTGTCTATTACCCTTTTGTGTTTCTAAATACGAAGCAAAATTCCACTCTTTTTTTACCGGTGGTAAAGTTTCATTAACATAATATGCTGCTATATCTCGCAAAATTATCTGAAAACTCTGTACATCACATACAAGCAAATCTATATCAAAATGTAATCTATATTTGTTGTTTCCTAATATTGATATTTCTAAGGCAATAACTTGTCCCTCTTCTATTTTAAGCAAACGATGTGATCTTTCATTCCTTATCTTCAATAAATACCTTTCCTTTTCTTTTTCATCTTTTTCAGACAAATCAATCACATGAATATTTTTTTGATAGGGACTTTTCATTATAACCTGCTTGCCAGATTCTAAAAATCTCGCTCGCAACATAGGATGGTACTCAAACAAAATTTCCCATGCCTTCTGTAATTTCTGTAAATTAATTTCTCTTGTATCAACCTCAAAGTATCCATGGCACCCAATATTCCCAAGAAATTGTTCTTTCCCTCTCCCTATCCAATAGGCATACTGCACATCTGTCATTGAAAACGGTTCATACATATTTACTTTTTTTTCAACTTGTTTATGTTCTTGTCTTTCTGCATGAAGCAATAGTTCTGCCCACTCATAAATATAAGGGCGTTTCAACAAGTCCGAAAATTTAATGTTATATCCTTCTTTTTTCCAATAAGCTACTATTTTCATAACAGTTAATGAATTTAATCCAATTTCAAAAAGATTTTCATTCTCATCAACATAAATTCCTTGTTCTTTTTTTATTAAATCAATCAATTTATCCTTGATATATGTCTTTTCATAAATATTATCCATTTTTTCTCTCCTGTTCAATTTGGGTTTTCAGTAGTTCTTTATCTATCTTCCCTATATTCTTATATGGAAGCTTAGACAGATAGTGAATCTCATCTGGAAATTTGTATGTTGCAATCCCCATTTCTCTCAACTTTATATAAATTTCTTTCTTATCCACTGAATGTTCTACAACTATACATGCGACTGTTTTTTCTCCTAATCTTTCATCTAGCATTCCAAAAACACTTGCTTCTTTAATTCCTGAAATTTTACGTAAATAAGTTTCCACCTCATCTGGAAGCACATTTTCTCCTGCCCTGTTAATCTGTTCTCGTACTCTCCCAAGAATTATAATATTTCCAGACGAATCCTTTTTAGCCTTGTCTCCTGTTTTAAAAAAACCATCCTCTGTAAAAAGTTCGCTATTTAATTGCTCATTTTCATAATATCCACCAAAGGTATATGGACCTTTCTCAATTAACTCTCCTTCTTCTCCTTGTGCCACTTCCGTATATTTTGAATTAACGATTTTTATTTCGTCATATTCCGAAATAGGTTTTCCTTGTGTGCGTATTGCCACCTCTTCGTTATCATTTAAATCTGTAAAACATGTTACTCCTTCTCCAAGACCATAACCCTGCTGTAAACACACATCAAACTTTTCAATAATCTTTTTTCCTAAATCATAATCTAATTTAGAAGCACCTATTATAATTTGTTTTAGACTAGACAGGTCATTATCATAAAGCTCCACAGCATTTACCCATACTGTAGCTAAAGCGGGTACAATACAGGTAGCCGTAACTTTATATTTTTCAATAGCTTCAAATGCATCGTCAAATGCTGCAGTCTGTGGAAATACTACGGTACCTCCCGACAGAAGTGTTCCTAAAACCCCTGGATTAGCAAGCGCTAAATCATGAGAGGCTGACAGTACTGCCATATATGTTGTTTCGCAACTGAATTCACATTTTTTTGCTGCTGCTTTAGCATTATATATATATGTTTCATGGAGCTTAGGTATAATTTTGGGCGTTCCTGTTGTTCCACCTGAAAGTAAGAAAACCGCCACATCCCTATATTCACAATAATTTTCTTGCATCTCTTCATCTTTGATTTCATCAAATGTTGCGATTTTTCTATCTATACTATTAGTCACATTTTCTTCTGCAATCACTAGTTTTAATGACGAAATATCTTTTACACTTTGCTCGATGAGATTATCATAATCAACATTTTCTATCTCATTTTTCTCAACTATTAGCGCAGTGGCTTCCACAGCCCTTCCTATTCGCGTAACTTCGTAATTTCTATGTTCCTGCAATAATAGCACTGGAGAAGCCCCTATTTTCATTACAGCAAATAGTATTTCTACATAACGGATTCCATTTTTCATTTGCAAAAGTACTTTATCGCCTTTGTTTACTCCTTTATTTTTTAGACCTTTTGCATATTTAGATATCTCACAATACAATTTTTTATATGAAATTTTTTCAAATGTATCAATAACTGCATATTTATCTGGATATTTATTACATATTTGTTCTAGCTCATCTAAAAAAGTATTCTTTTTTAGTATCCCTATATTTTCATATTCTTGCAGACTATCCTCAAAATTCATTGTAAATTCTCCCTCTACTTTTAAATTTCATCTGTAATACCTTTCAATATTGCATTTAATTTATCAATAACTTCTATCTCTTTCTCACGTATATAAAAATGTCCACCTTTAAATAAAAAATATTGAAAGTACTGATCTGTATAATTTTCCCATTTTTTTATATCTGAGGGAGTTGCCTCTTTATCCTCCATGCCGGCAAACGCTATAATAGGAGCATGGATTTTTTCTTGTCGCTCAGTATAATAAGTTTCATCCATAGTAAAATCAGCTCTCAACATAGGTAAAAAAATTTTTAATAGTTCCTGGTTTTCCATTATTTCTTTTGGCGTTCCTTCGAATCTTTGAAGTTCTCTCTTAAATGCTTCATCAGGTAAATGATAAATCGGATTTGGTTCTGGTATACTTGGTATCCTACTTCCCGAAACGAACAAGTACTGAGCTTGATACCCCTTATTTTCAAGGTGTTTTTCCAATTCATAAACAATTTTCCCACCCATACTATGCCCCCAAAGAGAATATCTCCCTTGTATAGCACTCTCTATTTCTTCCATCAAATCCTCAAGCATTAACTTCATATCTGTATATGGTTTTTCCATAATCCTTTCTTCCCTTCCAGGAAGCTGAATTGGGCAAACTGTTATTCCATCTGATAGCTTTTTTATCCATGTACTATAGGCAGAAGCGCCACCTCCAGCAAAAGGTAAACAAAATAACGTTATATTTTCTTTTTTAATATTTTCACGGTTTTTCAGCAATTTATAATCCACGTTTATCTTCCTCCAAATGTATGTCATTTATTCATTTCCGTTGCAACTATATAGATACTTTTGTAAAAGGTGGTATGGATTGCGTTACCCAAACATTTCCTCCTATAACAGCACCCTGTCCAATTACTGTACTGCCACCTAAAACAGTAGCCCCAGCATAAATAGTTACATTATCTTCAACTGTAGGATGTCGTTTCATACTTTTTTGCTTATGACCTCCGCGAGTTGATAAAGCCCCCAAAGTCACACCTTGATATATTTTTACATAGTCTCCAATAACTGTAGTTTCCCCGATTACAACTCCCGTTCCATGATCAATAAAAAAGCTTTCTCCAATTTCTGCCCCCGGATGGATATCTATCCCCGTCATAGAGTGTGCATACTCTGTCATAATTCTCGGTAATATAGGAACTTTCAGTTTATATAAGCAATTAGCCGTCCTTTGAATAAGCACTGCTAGCGGACCCGGATAAGCAGCTATGATTTCCATATAGCTCTCTGCAGCCGGATCACCTTCATATGCCGCTTTCATATCCGATATTACTAGCCGTTGCAGAAAAGGAAGCGTCATTTCAAATTTTCTCAACACTTCCTCTACTGCAGTATCTCCTTTACCTAAAAAATCCAAATATTCTTTCAAAAGGAGCTGTATCATCTGTACTGCGTATCGCTCATCCTTTTTTTCACCTTGCCAATATTCCATATAGAAAAATTTTCTTAGCCAATAGACAAAATCTTGAATCCATTTATTATCTGAAGACTTCTCTAAAATCCCTTTAATTTGAAATATGTCATTGTCACTTTTCTTCAATTCGTTTCTGTTTCTCATTTTATTTTCCTTTTATATGTTAGTTTCCTCTAACTTATATGCAAAAAAATTTTTTACTGTTCCTAGTACAAGGCTACTTGCTAAAATTATATGAGCCACTGCAATTCCTTTAGCTACTATTGAAATTCCTATCGTTTCAAAACAGAATGCCAATACAAATTCGATAGCCAACAATGTTCTTGCACGTTTCCCATAAATCTTTCTTTCTACTTTATCTAGTCTTTTACTTCCAGTATCCACCGGGGCTAACAATAATATAATCACAATAGAAACAAACCATGTTATCCGAAATGCAATTCCCATCATTGAATCTATTGCCAAATATTCTCCACATATAAAAACCAGGAAACTGGAAACACAAATGCAACTTATAGATTTTCTCAAATGAATTCCTCCTACATACTGCCTTAAAAAAACAAACGGCAGTAAAAAGCTGAACATCCCTAACCAGTTTCCCGTTATGCTACCCAATACAATAATAATAGAATATATAAGAATTCTGCTTAACAACAGTCGATAAGCATATTCATACAGCCTACGTTCTTTTTCCCCAAGAATTCCCCGTTGACTTTGTAGAGTGAAAATCCAGTCAATTATCCTTTTTCTCATTAAAACTTTCTCATCTTCTTAACTTCGTCCGGTTCTTCATCCTGAAAATATAACCAGTCACATGCAAGATTTGCGGAACGTGCTGTCAATTTGAGCGCAAGCAAATTGATGCCCTCTAATACCTTTGTTGTTACTTTGTCTAATATTTTCTTCATGATTTTTGCCTCCTTTTTTCAAAATTCTACTAAAAAATCGCCTCTACTACAATTACCTCGGCCAAAACGGTAATTTTTTGGGCGATTTTTGCATAGTCTTATCTAATTGTAAAGATTATCTCAACAGAAAACTCCCGTTCTCCTGTAACAATCCTCATGATTCCTCCATATCTTTCCACCAGTTTCTTTACCGTATGAAGCCCGATTCCATGACTGCCGGAATCTCTTTTTGTACTTATATATCGGTCCTTCTCTTTTATTAAAGGCACAATATAATTATTGCGAAATTCCATTACCAGGAAATGATTTTCATTCCCCATATACATATTACAAATCACATACTTATCTTTCTCTGTCTTTTCAGCAGCCTCGATTGCATTATCCAAAAGATTCCCCACAATAGAAATCAAATCTAGGTCTTCTATAAAATCTGTCCTAAGATTATTTCCAAGTTTGATTTTATACAATATGCCTTTTGATTCGGTGACAAATTTTCTTTCACATAAAATGCTGTTTAGAACCGGATCAGCGCAGTAACTATAATTTTTCAGTTCCTGTATCCGGATCCCCAAATGTCTTACCATGTTATCAAGCTCAAGATTTTTTCCATTTTCTATCAAGTTCGCTGTAATACAAAGAAATTTACTCACATCATGCAGAAAAGCCATTTTATCTTCGTTTACCTTATTGATATATTTCTGATTGATATTTTCAGCTTTACTTTTCTGATAAAGCAATTCCATCTTTTTTACTTCTTCAGACCTTTCAATTAATTTATCAAAGACTGCAAATATACAAATATTCGTCATTAACAGCAATGCTGCTCCAATAGGAATCATGATACGATTTACACCGGTAAAAGAAATATTCGAATAGTATATACACATAAAAATGATAATTGTCGCCACCGGCAGAGTTAACAGCACAGTAAACAATTTATTTTCAATCGTCAGATAATTTTTCTTTCTTGTTATCTGGTTAATACATTTCACGAGTAAAAAAGTCATCGTTTTCATCAACAAAATAGCTAGTGTTTTTTCCAGCTCTGACTGAAATTCGTTTGCTGTTCCAGTTATTCCATAGGCTTCAGTAATCGCAGCAAACAAAAACTCTGGTACGATTGCCAACATATAATAACAACAGGCCATGATAACTTTCTTCCACTTACTGCCTTGAAAAATAATAATAGCAGCAATCGTATAACTTGCGGGAATAATCGCAATATTAAATAGCGTCGTTCCCATATGATTTGCAATAAAAATACAAAGTGCCGCAGCAAAGTACACCCCAATTCTTTTCCATAAAGGTTCTACCCTATACGGAAACATATTTTTCACAAAATCATTCAGCATCCATACCTGAAGGCTGCAAACTAAAACATCTCTTAGTAAACTCATCAGATCAACCATTCCTTTCCCTCAGATATTCAAACAGTGCCTCGGTAAACTCTTCTTTCTTTGCTCTTGAAACATTCAGTTCTATTCCGCATTTCAACCGTAGTACGCCTTTTTCTAACCCTTCTACTTTTCCCAACTTAACAATGTAACTATAATGCGCCTGTGCAAATCCCTGATCTTTTAGCTGTTCACATAATTCTCCAAACGCTTCTCTGCACCGAACTGTCTCTTTTTCTTGCTCTTTCACAATGGTTATCTCACATCCTCTTTTGGCTCTGGAAACATATAAAATATTTTCCACATGTATGCGTATTATCTTCCCCGCCGATGTCACCGTTACCGCATAGTCATTCAGAAAGCGTCTCTTTACCTCAGTCATAATAGCTGCAATTTCCCGGCGTAAGCTGGTATCGTGTAAGTCCTTCATAATATACCGAAAGGGCTGTCCGAAATTTATACTGTCCACTGTCGGCTCAAAATAACTGGAATAGAAGACTAAAACTGCATCTTTGTTATAATTTCTCAATTTTAATGCTGTTTGGTTTCCATCCAGCCCCGGCATACGGATATCTATAAAGACTAATTCGTGGAGAATATCCGTATGTTTCAAAAGTTCATTTCCTGATTCGTATTCATAAAATCTGATTTCATTTTCAGGCAAACTATTTTCATGCTCTATAATCTCCCTGATCGTTTTTCTATATCTTTTATCATCATCACAAATCGCTATCTTATACATAATCCTCCCTCATTGTTAGTTACGGCTAACCTTATTTCATAAAAAAACCATCCCGCAGAATTTTGCCATGAGATTATCTCTTACTTCTATAACTCCGGTTCCAACTCTGCAAAGATGGAATCTCCAAAAAATTCTGGTATTGTGATTTCTAATCCATCACACAATTTCTTGATTGTAACTACGCCTACATTCTTACTCTGCCCGTACAAAATATTCTTCAGCGTTGATGGCGGAACACCAGACCGTATCGCCGCCTCATTCACGGTAATATCCTTTTGCCTTATCAATTCTTCAAGACGATATATAACTGCTGTTTTCATATCCATGATTTCTACCACCTTTTCTCTATTCTATATAAATTGCCCGTAAAAGGTCGCCCATATATAGTCTTTTTTTGAACAAAGATACATCTTTGTAGGCTTTGTATACTTTCGCGGTAGATAATTCAGCATTTTTACCAAAACAAAAAGACATCGGCGCATACCGATGTCTCAAGATAATTTTTTTCTATTTTATATCACGCTGTTTTCATTTCCCCTTCTTTGTCAAATTCCATCCGCATCTGTCCTACAGATTCCCATGTTTCAAATGGAATTTCCATATATTCTAAGACACGCTTCATTCCTAAACCACCGTCTTGCACTGGCCACATACATAAATCATAATATTTCGGATGTGTAACCTGCAGTCGCTGATGTCACGCTTTTCACATAAAGATGTTATTTTATCCGCAATATACTTCTCTATCTGCAAGTAACTATACCTCATTTCCTCTATCACATGTTCTATTGTACCTGTAATAATGAAAAAATATTAGTAATCAACTTTGCAATCATTTAATCCCATAATAGGAAGTATACGCATAAAAAATATAAAGATACTCTCTTTTCCGCAAAAGTCATTTTCGCTTATATCATTTTTATAATATCACAGGTTATTTCATTTGTCACATAAAACTTCGAAGCACAAACCTTTCAAAGCAAAAAAGCCGGAAGCCACGTTGTCACCCGTGACCTCCGACTTGTTTTGCTTATACTACACTGTCCTTACACCCAAATCAGCCCCTCTCTCTGGCTTATCTTTTCCCTGTTTTTCCTGGATAATTCTCTTATTGATTTCCAATCGTTCATGGATTGACGGTTTTTTCTCTTTTCCTGGCATTGCCTTTTTCTGTGCTACTGCCTTTCTTTCAGCTTTCCCTGCGTCCTTAACTGCTGTATTTGCTTCAACGCCAGCTCTTGGCACAGCTTCTCTGCTCTCATTTTTTCTCTGCCACCTGCTGTTCTCGTCTCTCCTTCACACCTTTTTCTTCCAGACTGCAAAAACTCTGCAAATATGGCAGTACATGATTCTGCATATCCGTCAGATCTTCCATATACTTCTGAAATTCTTCATTGCCTTTTCCTTGCTGATAGCTGATCCAGCTTTCATCCGTCAACTTCATTTCATATTATTGTTAAGAAGCTTCCGCTTGGAACTGATCCAAACTGTTGCAAAGGCTTCTGTATGCGGGAATGTCGAAAGACCTGCATCGTCATTAACTGCGACCTGCCGGAAATCATACAGATTATCCTGATACACGAGATCAGTCACGCACTCCTTCATCAGAAAACCCTTCAGATCAAGTGTTTTCATGATTTTGAATTATTCGATGGAGTATCACAATATGAATATGAAGCGAATTGCTTTGCCGCTGATTATCTTCTGGAGGATGAAGATGTCCTGGAGATGCTTAACGCTGATATGTCCTTTTTCCAGGCTGCAGCTGAACTGAAAGTTCCACCGGAACTTCTTGATTTCAAATTCCGAATGATGAAACGTAGCGGCGTTCAGATTGTAGATTCTACGATTAATTCCAACAGTGACTTTTTAAAAGATATCCCTACTTCTGGAATAATAGAAAATTACTAAATATGCTATTTTTGAAAAAGGAGATTTTGGAAAATGAGCAACTTAAATAAACATAGAATAGATTTTGGAAAAGGGGATGTAGGCATTGGTGTCATCGGTAACACTACAGATTCCGCACAACTGGCATTTTATAATCAGAGTGCACGTCCCATCCATATACTCAAGAATCCAGATCAGAATCCTGGGTTCGAACCCATGGAATTTAAAGAAGAACCTTTTATCATGAGCTTCTCCAATCCTGAAAGCATTGATGCAGTTATTTCAATTTTACAACGTGCCAAATATATTAATTTCACTTCCAAAAACGAACTGCAAAAAACAGAATAGATGAATGATGTATCTTATAAAGAATGGCTGTCTTTTCTCCAATGAGCAGGCAGCCATTTCTCATGTAATTCTTTAATACAACTTTCTTAGGTGCCATCATTCGGAGTTCCTCGACTGGGATTCCGTTGGCATGGTATCGGCTCATGATCAGATTTAATGTACCTGAGCCAATCTTGTAACGGTCCATAACGGACCTGGTCTGGCATCCATTCAAACGCATCTGGATGGAGCCGATAATCGTGTTGTAGTCTTGCATAGTTATGCCTCCTGCTACCTTAAATGATGTAGCTCTTATGCTAGTAACATAACACTTCTCTCTCTATCTGCATACCCTTGTTGATTAATCAGCCTTTGTCATTGCTTAAATAGTTTCTTAGCACATCTCCCTAAATAAAAAAGAATCGTCCCTATAATTACTTTGACGTAATAACAATCCCCTTTTCTTTCATGCATGTATCTCTCTATTTCATATACCGATTCTCTTCTTGGTTGATTTCCCCATACCGGCAACTTTCTCTTTTTGCAGTTCATCTAATTTTTCATTGCCTAATCTTTACATTGACTAAAAGACTTTTTAATGATGTACTACTTCTGCTATTCTACATCTCAAAGTCAATCTCGTATACGAAGAGGAACTACAGGTAGACAGTATGATTTCTTCCGGCCAGTCACAGGTCGCATTGTATTCCAAAGCATATACTTCTGCTCTCATGGATACGCTTTCACATGCTACGATTTCCAACTGCAGAGTTTTCTCCGGCAGATACAGATATGCAATCCCAAATTCTTTCCGAAATGCGTTGTCCTGATATTTTTTCAGATTACTGAACATACTGCCGTCTTTCATGTTGTGCCCGTATATGATCACACGTTGCTCTGTAAAATCTGCACGATTCCGATAATCTAAAAAGATACTTCCTGCCTTATTTGCTTCTTTTTGGAACGTATGATGCAGATAATACTCGTTATCCTCTCCCTGTACTACCGGATAATCCACACCAATCCCTGGAATCTGTATCCAGGCAACAATATCCTCATTGATTTTGCGAAGCTCCGCAAAATCAATCGTCTTCTCTTCTGCTTTACTTTCTGCCGGATCATCCTGCTGCCCGTTCACTTTTTCTTCTGTGTATTCCTTGAGTTCTTCATACTCTTTCTGTCCGTCATAATATTCCTTTCCTATTTCCACAAGGTTCATGGCTGCAATTCCAAAAACCGCAATGCAAAGCACCAAAATAATTTTTTCTCCAATATGTCGCATATTCTTTCCTCCAATAAAAAAAGAGATTGCCACCTCGAATTCCAAGTGACAATCTCCATCATTACATGTTACATTCTACGATTATTATATTCTATCTTTTCCGTCTTCGGATACGGATTACTATAAAGAAAGCACCAAGTAAGGCAGCACTCATAATTACAACTGAAATCCATGCTCTTGTATCATCTCCTGTTTTTGGCGTATCCGGCTACGGAGTATCCGGTTTTCTGGCATTCTCAATCTCTTTTTCCACTTCAATAATCTTTGTTTCATCATCCAAATATTCGAATACCACTTCCACTTCTTTTGTATTCGCTTCATAGCCATCTAATAGTTTAGTTTCCAAAAAGACATACTCAAGTGATTCCACAAACCCACAACATATAGTTAAAAAATCTACTTTAAATAAGAGAATCCTTACTTAGTATCATTAAATACCTTACAAATTTTCGTCCATTTTCAAAGAAAAGACTGCATCAAAAGTGTCTTCATCAAATATTGCATCTAATACCTCATACACACGATCGGCTATTTCAAATATTTTCCCAGTACCAGTATCATAAAAATATTTCTTTTCTGTAGTAGAAAACAATTTTCCCAAACGATAATATTGGTTTCCGTTTTTTAAGTTATCAAAAAGTTCTTTGTATTCTTTGATCTTCGTTTTTTCCATCATTTTTAACCTCTAACATACTTCATGTTTTTTAAACGCTCTTATTGCTAGTGGTATAAAAATAAGCGTTACTATCACATATACCCCTAAGCGAATTGTTGTAATATCAAAAGTAGTCACAATAGGATACGAAAAGTATCCAAAAAAGTCATCTTGATATACAGGTCTTACAGCCATCGCTGGCAATATCATTAATACCCTGTTCCAAATTCCACTCGTTTCACTTATTGATAAAAACATTGGAACCATTATTACTAAAACATTTACAATAAGAGTTAAAAATGTTTTAGCAAGTCTTGCTGATAAAAATAATGTCAAGCTAACCATTCCCAACATCACCACTAACGCTGTAATTATCACCATCAGAACCGCAGACCCCATCGTTAAGCTGTATGGACATATAACATTCATCAACTGTATAGGTAATGCAACTCCATCAGCTCCAGCCACTAGTAACTGTACACCTAACGCAACCATAATATGAATCCCGAACAAAATAATTGCAAATATGAATGATGCTAATATTTTCGCTGTAACAAGTTTTGTTTTTCCATATTTCGTAGTTAATACCACACTGTCCGCTTGTGACTGATATTCCCCTGCAAATACAGGTGCAATACAAATACAAATAGCTATAATTCCAACCAATAGCAGTTCAGAACAATTTAAAAAAGTTTTCCATCCGCCACAATATCCATACTCATACGGTAGTTCTACTTTGTCAGTTCTATTTATCCAAAATTCCTTTTCTGCATCAGAATAATTCCAGTCTAAATATTCTTGATTTAATAATGTTGAAATTTTATTTTCTCTAGCTTTATAGTAACTTCCCTCTTGAGCAGTATCCACATCTTCTAAAGCAGAAAATGTCATATCTATAGTACTTGGTTCTATATATACTTCATCTATCACCTTAAAATATGAATAATAGGGCTGAATATATTTTACAAAAACACTTTCTTTTAAAGTAGTACCTTCCGCCGTTTCTTCTAAATTGTCGGGATCTGAATACAATTTTTGATATTCAGCTATTGTCTTTTTTACTTTGTCTTCTGTGAGTAAACCTGCAACTTTGCTATCATACATTCGTTCTAAATCAAATGCTTCTTTTCCCACATATTGTTTTCCATTTTCATCTATGGCAATTTCACGGAATACTGCCAGTGAAAAAAGAATACCCGTAATCGTCAAGCTTCCTATACATACAAATAATGTTAATTTATTTCGGATAATTTTTTTTAACTCTAATCCCAATAACTCTTTCATTTTCATCACCGCCTTTCATTCTCATCTTCCTGAAAATAATACATATACAGATCTTCCAATGTCGGCATTAACGGCTTAACATTCCCAAATAAGGGCTTGTTATCTCCAACAACTCTAAGTACTATTTTATTTCCACTAATGTGTTGATTCGTAACACAAAAATTATCCGTTATAGTCGACAAATCATCCTCATCGATTTCACATTCCCATACTTTTCCAAGTATATGATCTGTTAGTTTTTCTACAGTTCCTTGTGTTAGTATTGAGCCACGCTTTAATAATAAAATTTGATCTGCAATTTGTTCTACATCGGATACAATATGTGTAGATAAAATTACAATCTTATCTTTTGCAAAACTAGAAATCAATTTTCTAAAATGTATTCTTTCTTTTGGATCAAGCCCCGCAGTAGGCTCATCTAATATCAATATTTTGGGATCATTTAATACAGCTTGTGCTATTCCTAATCTTTGTTTCATCCCACCTGAAAATGTCCGGATTTTTTTGTTACTTACTCCTGACAACCCTACTGTCTTTAACAGTTCTTTCGTTTTAAGATTTGCATAATTTTTTTCTATTCCCTTTAGCGAAGCAATGTAAAGCATAAATTCTTTAGCAGAAAATGAAGAATAGTACCCAAAGTCTTGTGGAAGATATCCTAACAACTCACGATATTCTTCTCCCATACTTATATGATTCTCTCCATTCAATCGAATTTCTCCTGATGTAGGACTAAGAATTCCACAAATAATCCTCATCAATGTTGACTTTCCTGCTCCATTTGCCCCCAGTAATCCATAAACACCTTCTTTTAGTTCAAGATTTATACCATTTAATGCAATTTTACCATTGTACTTTTTCGTCAAATTATCAATTTCCAATCTCAATTTTCTATGTCTCCTTTTCTTCCCACCGAACTTTTAGTCCATAAATTTGAAACCATATAATTACAATTCCAATAATCCAAATGAAACTCCAATATTTTATATACTTTGCATGATAAATGGATTCTGAATACAGATTATATATATATGGAAATGCTGCCAAAATAAAACAATATCCTACACATGCATAATCTAAATACAACCCTTTTACATATTTCATAATTTCCAACATACCAATACATGCCATCTGAAATGGTACTAAAATATATAGCATAACGCTTATTAAATCTCTTTCTGTAAAGTTTTGTATATATCGTCCCGCTATTATCATTACAGCAGTATCTGCTGTAACCATAATTGCCATTCTTGTAAGTAATACAACTTTCAACGGATATCTAGTCGTCATTTCAATTTCACATAAACTGCCATCGTAAATACGAGCCATCTCATCAACTCCAGTAATTACAAGGAGTGGCGCTAACGATGATAAAAATGGATATATATTGAACATTTTGTCTGTACCATTCATATTGTTTCGAGTTAAATACACCCATAATACGACAACAACAAATTGTATCACCCAAGTTTTTTTACGTATAAATTGTATTTGAGAATATAAAAATTCCTTAAAAGTTGTTCTATATTTTTTATTATTTTCAAAATTAAACCTTTTTAAAAATATATTGATTTCATCTTCCTTTAGTGGTGGTACTTCATATTTTCTGAGCCATGTTTTAATTTTTTTATCTTTCCACATACTAACCTCATTCTCTTTCCATATATTCCCTTAATTTTTTTATTGATTTATTTAAGTAATACTCAAGCCGTGAAATACTTGCCCCTGTAATTTGAGAAATATCTTTATACTTAAGATCCTGATAATATCGCAAAATAATAATTTCTCGTTCTTCCATTGTTAAGCTTTCAAGTGCCTGTTGTACAAGAATTTTATTTTCTGTTTCTAATATAGTGTTTTCATTACCAAACTCAGGAACTTCTTCTAAAGAATATATTTTTTTCTTTTTGAAGTAATCTTTACACGCATTGCCAGCTATTACATATAGATAATTTTGAAATTTACCTTTATTTTCATAAATCTCTATATTTTCATATATTTTCATAAAAACTTCCTGTGTAATATCCAAAGCACTATGTTCATTACTAATATGGTAATAACAATACCTATATATCTTTTCATAATACTTTCTCACAAGTTCCTCGAAAAGTTTTGTTTGACCTCTCTGTACTTCTCGAATTATTTCTTCATCTTTCACTAATAATCTACATCCCATCTTTCCTCAGTTCTATATATAATAACGATTGAATCTTTACTTTTTATAAAAATAAATGAATTTTTTTATGATTTTTACTAAAATCCTTATTTTAACCATAAAACTTAATTATCAAATTCCAAGCACTTCACTTCTGCCACTCTGCACCTTAAAATCAGCCTCATATCAGAAGAAGAGCTACAGGTAGACAATATGATTTCCTCTGGCCAGTCACAAGTCATATTGTATTCCAAAACATATGCTTTATCTCTCATGGATACTCTTTCACATGCTACAATTTCCAACTGCAGAGTTTTCTCCGGCAGATACAGGTATGCAATCCCAAATTCTCTCCGAAATGCGTTGTTCTGATATTTTTTCAGATTACTGAACATACTGCCGTCTTTCATATTGTGCCCGTATATGATCACACGTTGCTCTGTAAAATCTGCACGATTCCGATAATCTAAAAAGATACTTCCTGCCTTATTTGCTTCTTTTTGGAACGTATGATGCAGATAATACTCGTTATCCTCTCCCTGTACTACCGGATAATCCACACCAATCCCTGGAATCTGTATCCAGGCAACAATATCCTCATTGATTTTGCGAAGCTCCGCAAAATCAATCGTCTTCTCTTCTGCTTTACTTTCTGCCGGATCATCCTGCTGCCCGTTCACTTTTTCTTCTGTGTATTCCTTGAGTTCTTCATACTCTTTCTGTCCGTCATAATATTCCTTTCCTATTTCCACAAGGTTCATGGCTGCAATTCCAAAAACCGCAATGCAAAGCACCAAAATAATTTTTTCTCCAATATGTCGCATATTCTTTCCTCCAATAAAAAAAGAGATTGCCACCTCGAATTCCAAGTGACAATCTCCATCATTACATGTTACATTCTACGATTATTATATTCTATCTTTTCCGTCTTCGGATACGGATTACTATAAAAAAAGCGCCAAGTAAGGCAGCACTCATAATTACAACCGGAATCCATGCTCTTGTATCGTCCCCTGTCTTCGGTGCATCCGGCGGCGGAGTTCCTGGTTTTCTAGTATTTTCAACCTCTTCTGTTACTTCAATGATTTTGGTTTCATCATCCTGATATTCAAATACCACTTCCACCTCTTCTGTATTCGCTTCATAGCCTTCTAACGGTTTCGTTTCCACAAGAACATATACAATCGGTTCTACATATTTGCCCTCTTCATAAACTGCAATCGGCAGTTCTTCACTCTTTGCAGTTCCATCCTCGCCGGTCACCAGTGTTCCAACTACTTCCCCAGTAGCTTTATTGCGGAGCTCAAATTCTACGCCTGCAAGCGGTGCTTTATTTTCCGCATCTGTCTTCTGAATCAGGAGCTGACCGGATGGACGTTCATCTTTCATCTCTACTTTCTGAATTTCCCCTGTTTCTTCGACAACGAAAGGAACATCGGATACAACAAGATATCCTTCCGGGGCTGCCTCTTCATGCAGGATGTACTCGCCCGGTTCTAACGCATACACTTTATGCGGTTCTTTTGTGGAAACCCATTCTTCCACTATTTCCCCGTCCTTATCAAGGATTTGAAGTTTTGCCCCTTCCACTTCCTTTTCATCTGTGATGTCAGTTTTTGTGATTTCTACAACTGTCGGCTGATTTTCAATCTCTTTTGCAAGGGAAATCACCTCCAGCTCCGGATTCTGATAGGTTGCGTCAAAGGACCATGTTTCTTCTGTCTTCAGATACCCCGGTGCTGCTTCCAACTCTTTCACCATATATTTTCCATGCGGAAGGTCAATGTCAAATCGGAGGGTTCCATCTTCTGCCGATTCTGCTTTCGCAAGAAATTCTCCTGCCTTTACAATCACTTCCCCTGTGAGGTCTAAAATATCTTCCTCTGCATACAGCCCAAATACGGCACCCTGTACCGGTTCTTTCGTTTCCTTAGATTGTTTGGTAAGGGCAAGTTCTATTTTCTGGCGTTTATTTTCAAGTTCCATAGAAACATAATCTACCGCTACTTCCTGTCCCTGATACTTAATTTCAAATTCTTTTGCTCCAGGGTCCAGAACAAAATGATGATTTCCAACATCCGTCTCCTTCAGGTAATAGGAACCAACCGGCAGATTGTGAAGTGATACAGTTCCCTCTTTTCCGGTCACAAGTTTTGCAACAAGTCCATCTTTTTCATACAACACTTTGCGGTTACCAGCTTCATCTTTCTGTCCATCTGGTGTATAAATCGTTTCTTTTGCATAAACTTCAAAGGTTATACCCTCTGCTCCCTTCTTCTCATATTGGAACATATAGCCGCTGTCTTCTTCTATGACTTCCTCTTTGCCGAAAAATTCACTGATAGAATTTATTGTGCCTGCGATGCCATTTTTCATTTTTGTAAGAAGGGAATCTTCCACATTCTTAGCACCCACAAGATCTTCCCCTGTTTTCTTGATGGTCAGACTTCCTACCGCTTCATCGTTTTGCTGGCGTACTACGACAATATATTTTCCGGTTTCTTCCTCTACTTCATAAGCTGTTTCGGAATTCACAGTGATCGTAATGAAATCGCGTTTTGCATCTTCATAAGCACCTGTCTGTGACAACTGGTTTAATGGAATATCGCTCTCTCCGTCTTTCAACGCCATTTCATACCCTGGCTGTACATATAAATCAGGAGCTTTTACTTCTTCTATGCGGTAAGTTCCCATCTTTAACTGCTCCGGTGTCATAAGATAACCTTCGTCATTCGTTTCAAATACATCCAGTTCCTTTTCTTCCGGATAGCGCACCTTCATTGTCACATATTCTTTCTTTTTCACATCATAGATTTTATATTGTGCGTGATTATTTAATACCGGAAGATGTGTCTGTGCATCTTCCTTGATAATCTTAAGGAAAAACTGGATTGGTCTATCATCAAAAACACGCCATGGCTGCGGTTCCCTGCTATCTTCGGAAATGGTTACAAGGAATGGATTGATGGTCTGGAGATTTTCTGGAGTTGTAGATTCAAAAACCACATATTTTCCATATGGAAGTTCTGGAGAACGTACAAATCCTTTCTTGTCTGTAAACAGTTCTTCCACCGAAACTTTCTTACCATTCTCGTAATAATGTGCCGTTTCATCTTCTGAATAGTCATAGCCGATAAAATCCTCTGCTTTGAAAGCATTTCCTTCCGATGGTTTCAGGCTTCCATCTTTCACACCTTTTAAATCCTGAATAAGGAATACCTTAAATCCGGCTCCTTCCAACAGATCCGTCTCTGTCTGGTTGCCATCCTCAGAAATCTTAATTAATTCAAAAGCCTGTTTTTTTACCGTTTCTTTTACCGTTACATTCCGGTGTACAATAGCAACCTCCTGTCCTTCATAGCCAACTTCTACCGGATATGCTGTTTCATCCAGCAGGTATCCTTCTCCCGGCGAAATTTCTTTTACATAATAATTCCCCAGATACAGATTCGTAAAATCAACTTTTCCATCTTTGATCACACCCTGCGCAACCAGATTATCCTTTTTATGGACGTCTTCCGACTTCCCATTCGGATGCCGGATATCTTCTGCCGCATACAATCCGTATACTGCACCATCCAGATTAGCATCTCCCTGGCTGATATATTCTTCCGCATCTTTGTCTATCTTGAAGATATGGACTTCCCCACGCACTTCTTTATTGGAAAATGTGTGTGTAAATTCGTAAGTATACGTTGTGTCGTTCTCATACTCAAACAGGAAGTCATAACGGTCCGTACTCATATAATAAAATTCCGGTGCCTGAATCTCTTTCAGATAGTAACGAAAATTAATCGGAATATCCGCTTGGAACGCTGCCACTCCGTCTTTATCAGATGTAACGCTCTCAATTAAGGTATCTTTCTTCACAACAACGGCTCCGGCTGCATTGGTAATGTCTTCCCCTGCATACAGTCCAAATATAGCGCCCTCTAAAGTCACCTTGTCATTTTCAGACTGTTTTACTGCCTGCACCTTTACTCCCGGTCTGGCATTCACATAAGCTGCTTCCTCCTGCACCAATTCTACTGTCTGTCCGGCATAAGAAAGGGTGACAAATTGTGTACGATCTGCCTCAGTCTTTCCAATGGTAAGATCTGCCGGAGCTTTCTGTTCCACAATCTTATACTTTCCTAAGTGCAGCTCCTTACTTGTGATGCTTCCGTCTGCCTTTGTCGTCAGCTTGTCCACCAGCTCGCCAGACTGATAGATCGGTGTCTTCTGATCCTGGCTTACAATGTTTTCTGCTGCGTAGATAAAATAACTTGCCTCTCCAAACGGTGCAGACTGATACTGGAACGTAAGATGCCCTTCTTTTCCGGATACGGAAGAAAGCACCTCACCGCTCTTTCGGATTGTGATTTTTCCTTTCTGCTCCTCATTTGTCACCGTTTGGCTCTGGGTTTTCCCTGCCTCCAGTTTCACATTGAAAGATGAAGTATTCAGCTTATATCCCTGGGGAACGGAAATCTCTTTTAAATATACCGTATCCTGTGTCTTCGGGATCTCTACCTGTGTTTCCCCTTTTTCATTGGTTGCCGGCATCTTGGTAATCAGTTTGGTACACTCTTTGTCACTGTAAATTCCAAAGACGGCACCGGCAAGGGCTGTGTTGGTCACGTTATCCTTTTTCATGACCTTGACTTTTGCATAATCCATCCATTTTACCTGAAAGCTGACAGAATCACTTTCCTCTTCAAAGAATGTGCCATAGCCAATATCCTGCGTGGTTCCCCCCGTAGAAACAACTAAAGTTTTCCACTGTGTTCCCATCTGCCCTGCCAGGGAACCTGAATTCCAAGTTCCGGTTACTGTCATCGGGGCGCTGAAATAGAACTTTGTACCGCCAGGAATTTTCACACTGCCTGTTTTCGTGGCATCGCCGCTATGATAAGTCACATTCTCCGGCAAATTCAGCGCAATATAGTTTCTGTGATCGCCTTTTAAGTGAAATTCTTTTGTACGCTGCTCCCCATTGCTTTCATATGCGGCAGCCGAAGTCGGAGAAAGATCGATTGCAGCTTTTGGAGGTGCCTCCAAACCATTTAAATACTGGATGTAATCCCATAATCCTGACGACTGGATGTTTTCAAATGTACAGCCATAAAAACCGTCTGTTCCGCAATATGCATAGGATGCCGCAATGTGTGTGAAAATATATTTCAGTTTCCAGTCAAACCCCGGCATATAACTGTCTGTAATATCTCCCGGTCCTCCGTATCCATAATAAAGAACTTTCTGCAAAGCCAGGTTACTTTCAAAGATATTTGCCACATAATCACTGGACGGCGGCGAAGATTTTGCAGACTCCAGACAATATGCTACATGCCCATTTACCGTAAAATAGGTTGTAGAATAATTCCCCAAACTAGATGGATACGGAAGTCTTTCCCCCACTACCAAATTGGCGTTGATCGACCTGTTTTTTGCCATGCTTTCCGGCACAACTGATAAAAAAGCAGCATTATCCGGAGATACATCCAGTTTCAAATGCTCTGTGTTTTCCGGTACCTCCGGTGCCTCTGTCAGGACGGGTTCCGGCTCAGGATCACTTTCCTCCGTATCCTCTTTGTTCCCTTTCTGTCCATGATCTGCCCCTTTGCTCTCAGCCTCACGAGGCTTAACAACGATCTTACGTGTCACTTCATAACTATCACCTTTTTCCGGTGTAATCAGATAGGTACTCAAATAAGTGCCCGGACGGTCCGCAAAAAATCCTTGTCCGTCTTCACTGACAACATCTTTCAATACAGCCTTTTCGCCCTTTTTCAAAGAAAGACCTGTGAAATCTTTTTCGATTTCAAATGTTTCTCCCTGCTCAATCGTCAGGGTTTCGGCGGTGATCTGTTCCTCTCCCTCATCGCCTTTTTCCTCCTTTGTTACATTTGTCTCTGATTCTGCTATTCTGCCTTTTGATGCCGCAAATACAGCATTCCCAGACGGAATAAGTGCAGAACAGGATAAAAGAAAAGCCAGCGTTCCCGCCAGCCATCTGTGTTTTCTATGTTTCAATTGCAACGCTCCTTTCCTGTTGGTTTTTGAGTGTGATTGTGTATTCTTATTTCCCCGAATCTTATGTAGGGCGTTCCCGTATGTGCATATGCTTCATCTCCTTTCCTCTGGCTCATAAATCAGGCCATAAAAAAACGGAACTGCCCTCTTACAGTTCCGCTTTTTTATCACCTGATTGTTTTGGGACGTATCATGAATCTGCCAGTTTTACTTTGCATCGTTTCATATAACACGCAATCCCGTATTTTAAAATTTTATCCACTCCGTTCTCCCGGAGTTCTTCATCATATTTCTTTTCCTCTATCTGCTGTAGTGCCCGTTCACAAGCCTGATCAAGATTTCCGTCATTGGCATACTTAACTTCGATAAGAATAACCGTTTCACTGTTTTCAGTTTCAACGAGAATATCGCTGTATCCTTCGCCGCTTTCCTGATTGGACGATGCGTACCATTCTTCCTTCACGCCCAGGATTCCAAGCAGTATCCCATGATAAAAGTTCTCCTTGCTTGCTTTTCTCACAAACGTATCCCGGATACTGATGGTCTTTTTCAGGTAGCTTTCAAAAATTTCCCCTACCTTCGTTTCCTCACCGTTTTTCAGGGCATCACAGAATCGGCTTAATGTATCGCCGTCCTTTGCAACGCTCTCTTTAAAGTATTCCATGATCTGTGTTTCAAAAATATCCCGGATTTCCAGATTCGGTATCGCAAGTTTATACCGTTTTGCATCAACCCTTCCACGCTGTGTTAAATATCCCGTCATAAACAACAGGCTCCAGACGTTCTCTAATGACTGATACATTTCCGGATAGACAAGCTCCTGATGAATCTCTTTTATGATTTCCTCTCCGGCAAGCAAAGTTTCAATCTCACGCTTGGTTTTAAAATTACCGGACATTTGAATGAATTTCTTGACGGCATCATTACTGCTGGTGTTGATCCAATAATTTTCCGGAAAAGAATCCGCATGGTCTTTTAATTTATCACAGTAATTCAATACATCCCAGGGGCAATACACTTCTACGTCGCCAAACTGATACCCGTCATACCAGTTCTTTACTTCTTCATAATGATCCTCGATTTCATAATACTTCAGCATTTCTCTTACTTCCGTATCTGTAAAACCGAAATATTCATCATACCGTTCATCTGTAATGGACAATACTTTCAGGTTATTAAGCCCCGTAAAGATACTTTCTTTTGAAATACGCATGCATCCTGTCATTACTGCAAATTTCAGGCTGTCATTCGTTTTCAATGCCTGTTCCAATAAACTACGGATTAAAAAGATCATCTGATCATAATACCCGTTTTCAAATGCTTTTGCTAATGGAACATCATACTCATCAATCAAAAGAACTACTTTTGTTCCATAATGTTTCTCCAATAATTCCGATAATATTTTCAATCCACCGCAAAATGCAGCCTCACTCATATTATTATTCAAAAGTTCCTTATATTCTAACTTGTCATAATCACTTAAGGCGTCGCTCCCCAAAAGAAACTGAACATTACGGGCTACTTTTTTCATGATTCGAACCGCAAAATCAAATGCATCCTCATAAGTGGCTGCATTGATTCCTTTCAGGGAAATGGAAATAACCGGATATTTCCCCATATACTCTTCACACAATTTTGTATCTTTTGAAATTTCCAATCCCTCAAAGATACTTTGGTCTCTCTCTATGGAAAAAAAGTGTTCCAGCATACTCATATTTAAGGTTTTCCCAAAGCGTCTTGGTCTGGTAAAAAGATTCACCATTCCACCGTTACGGATCAGTTCTGAAATCAGCCCCGTCTTATCCACATAATAATAGTTATCGTTAATAATCTGCTCAAAATTTTCCAATCCCACCGGAAGGCGTTTTTTTTCTTTAACCATATCATTCACACTCCTTCTCTATTGGTTATATTATAACAAAGATACGCTCAAAAACCTATACCTAACTTTTTTCATAATTCCCGTAATTTCCAGTCGTCAATGCCTTTGTAATTCTCCTGCCAGTAACCTTCGTCATCTGTATCCCAAACCGCACGCTTACAGATCAAACCCAGTTTTTCACAAATCTCATAGAGTTTCAGACATCCTTTCCGGATATGATCCCTTTTTTCTCTCTTCTTCGGACATTCATGACTGCTGCCCTCACAGTCTGCACAGGCTTCGCTGTAAGCACGATCACAATGAAGACGTATACATTTGTCCATATCATTTGCTTCAATGACTACTTTTACTCCATGAGCTTTCAACCGGTTCAGCGCCAGTTCCAATTCTTTATAAGCGGACACACCCGGATTTCCGAGATAAGGCTGTCCGGTTCTCTGGTAAGCTGCTTCTGCTTTCAAAACACCTTCCGTCACGTAAACCACCGGACTGTTCAGGACACCGGAAAAACTTACCGGACTTCCAGGGGAACATCCCTTTTCCATCTTTGCACTGCTGAGCCATACATATTTCCGTTTCTGATAAGGTACATCCAAACGGATCTGGAACGCAATGAGCAGTCCCTCATCACTCCACACCGGACAGAGATAGCCGTTATTCTTCTGATAAAAGGCAATTTCCCAGTCACCATGATAATTCATGAAAAAACCGGGCACGCCCTCCAGCCTGCAACCACGTTTCAGTAATTTTCTGGCGATTGCGACAGATTCTTCAGCACAGGTACTTTTATACCCCAAGGCTTCCATATTTGCAACTTCCGTTTCTGTAAGCCCCCGGCTTAACAAATCGTTTCTATGTTGAGGCAATAGCTGCAGCAAAGTTATAAGTTCCCGGTACGTATGATCACGTCGCTTATAATCTACAGGTTTTGCCAGGGATTCTTTCTGCTTCTTTTTCCGGCATTGAATTTCCAGTCTCTTTTCCATCTGTTCACCTGCACCCAAATCCAGCTTCTTCTGTATTTCATGGTAAGCTTTTTTATAGCAGTCAGAACCATATAGCCCTGTCAATTCTACATATAGTGTAAGCATATTCCCTGCCGCATCACAATGGAAGCAATGATAGACGTTTGCCAGTTCTCCATCTTTGTATACAACAAAGTTACACTTCCCCCTTCTGTCTCCACAAAACGGGCAGACCACATTATAGGAAGCGTCATCACCACCGGAAAGTCGCTCGATTCCTAAAAGATTTCCCACATCTGTAATCGTAAATGATGTCATATCCTCTACCTCAAAAGAACATGGTCCCACAGGGGAACCATGTTCATACAAACTCATTATGCAGCCTTTAATTCTTCGGATTCATTTTGATAATCCAGAAGTGTTTTTGCCGCTTTTACCAGCTCTTTATTCGGACCTTTATACTTATTGGCAATCCATTTCAAAGTTTCAGTGCCCTTGACTCCGGCTTCCAAAACCTGTTCCATCGTCTTGCCCTTAAACACGCCAAAGTCACACACGAATTTCTTTGCCGCCTCTACTTCGGAATCTGATGTTTCTTCTTCCAGTTCGCCTTGAAGTTCTTCCATAAAGTCAGCATCTTCTTCAAATGGAACTTCTTCTGCATTGACAGGAATAAATCCATCCGCATCCTCAGGTTTGTCCGCCAAAGCTGCCTCTTCTGTGTGCAGTTTTTCTCCTCCTTCAGATGTTGCAACTTCTTTCTTCTCCTCAGATTTCGTTACATGCTCTGCCTGCTTTTCCTCTGATTTGGTTACATTCTCTGCCTGCTTTTCCCAGACTGCCGTATCTTTCTCTGTCTTTTCCGTCACTCTAGTCACCGGAGTGTTCCCTAGCAGAGTTTTCATTTCCTTACTTTTCCCGGAGGATACCGCCGGATTCTTTTTGTCTTCTGCTGCCCCTTTCTTACTTTCTGAACTCTTTACCGCCTTATTTGTTTCCTTTTCTCTTTTGTGAGTTTCTTTCGCCGGCCTATCCGCAGCATTTGTGTCCTGTTCCACATCATGCTTTGTGTAATCAGGATCTTCCTGCTCGCTTCCAACCTGACGAATACAGAATTTATTGCGGAAATAGTATTTCAGTCCATAAGTCAATGCAGTACCATGTGCCTTATCCGGAATCTCGTTTGTTCCGGTAATATGGATTGTCGCATGTCTGCATTCCTCCGGCCGGTCCGCATTTGTCCAGCTAAGCTCTACGTCTGCTTCATATCTCCAAAAGTCATCTTTATCTAATACAAGATATGTCGGATGCCCATCCTTGTCATACTGGGTAGGTATTTCACGCACAATATCAAAGTTCACGCCATATTTATTTAATGCCGGTGTCATTGCCTCGTAAATATCGTCCAGTGTGGAAAAATCATACTCCGCCTCATCATTGTAAAATTTTTTTAAAAGAGTTGGCATTTTCCTTCTGATTCTTAACATTTTCTGTTCCAGATTTAAATATTGATAATTTTTCATTAATTCGTTTCCTCCTGTTTCTGCTAATCTTATGCTGTTTTCTTCTTTGTCTCTTCATAAAGAAGCTCTCTACCGCATGATACACTCTGTATATCTTCTATCCGGAATTCTGCTGCCTTTCCAAAGACGCGATATAAAGCTCCCCTGCCTTTTGGGACAAGGCTCTTAACAGCGTAACATCCTTTGGGATTACATATATCCGCCGCTCGCATATTCGTATGAATCACCTTCCCATTTCGACAAAGGACTATCTTTACTGTCCTGTTATTGTTTCCTTCAAGTGCCTGTATCAGACGTTTGATTTTATGGATACGATCATTCGGAGTATTTAAAATTTCCCTGAATTCATCCCGCACACAACCGAAAAGAATTCGCTGCTGCGAAATATACGCAATATTCCGTTTGATCCACCGCTTTGCAATCTTTTCTGCCACCTGCTCTCCATATTCCAAGAACAGCAAGTACGTGGTATCGGAAAAAGATGCCTCCAAAGAAATCTTCGGTACGAATTTGATATCAGCAAGATTCCTGCCCTGCAGATAATAGTTCTCTGCACGCTCTCTGATTTCACTACGGACCACCAGCGGAATCAAACTCTTGGTATCAAGCCCGGATTGAAATAAGAACTCCTGCCAATGCATTTCCAGTATTTCATCAGCTTTTTGGCTGGCTCGTTCCTCTGCTTCTCTCCTGATGTCTATTCTACATGGAAAACCTATTTCTTCCGGAAGGCCAAGTAATACAGCAAGTTCCATATCCACGTCATATAGATTGTAATTTTTTCTGACAAACAATCCCGCAAATTTCAGATCATGCCCGGGCACAAGATTTTTTCCTGCCCCTTTCTGGAGATACAGATAGATAAAATTTCCCTGCCTCATTTTTACCACCGTATTGTTCTGGTGTTCCCATGTATTGCTTTCCCCTGCTTCATTCAGCCATGCAAAAAAAGGTTTGGTATAAACTCCGGACAGCACCCATACAGGCAGCATTTCAGATTCTGCCTTTTTCAGTTTCATAACGAAATTTCTCCCGGTATGTCATAGTCATGCCAGCGTACATTCATGCACCTTGCGATTTTTTCTTCCATTTTTACAAGATTGGATGGGCTGCTGCCGCTTTTCCTTGCAAAAAAAAGTGCCTCGCAAAGCCCGCAGTAAATTTCGTAAGCACTACAGGGCTGTTCACCGAAGTTTGTCTTGAAACGTTCTACCGTTTCCGCAATCAGCTTTTTCCCAAAACTTTGTTTCTTCATGACTTCTGAGAGGGCATTCACCGGATACCGGATACAGATATCACACAGCTTTCCTATGTCCCTTAGTTTCTGTTTGTAATACTGGAAAATGGATTCCATATTTTCACTAAATTCTTCTAATCCCTGTTTATGCCGATGCTTTGTACGCAGCGCTTCCCCTAAGACAATCGTAAAGTCTCCATCTAAAATGGAATAGAAAATATTTGCTCCCGATGCTCCCACATCAGAACTCACAATGCGGATAAATGTCTGAAGGTTTCCAAAAGGCTTTTTCCCATGTTCCTCCATCAGATCTGCATAGGCTTTCGTCATCTTTTGATCGACAATCTTCCAAGTGATCTGTGCCATATTGTGGTCTGCATAACCATAAATAAACTCGCCATTACGATCACCACTGATATATGCTGACGCAACCATAAAGAGTTTCGGCATGGAGATAATCGCATAATCTGCTTCATCACCGGAGAGTACTCCCCTTACCTTACCTTCTGAGATCCGCAGCAGCGCATCCCCTTTCGCAACCTGCAGGCATTCATTAAGAATATCCGCCAGCACCGATTTTTTGACATCCATAAGTGCCGTTCCCTTGATTCTTGCGCGGTCTTTCAGTGTACTGACTGCCGTTTTTCCCAAAGGATACATTCCTTCCGGAAACTGTAACAGTAATCCGGAATGCTTCTTTGTATCTGCCAGTAAGTCTTTCATATTGACACCTTCCATATCCGGCACAAGTACTTCATGGCCGGAAACTGTCAGGACGCTCAAGCTTCGTGACGGTATACGGATCCATTTTGCTCTTTCATCAATTTCCTCCAGATACTCATGGAAACTTAATTCATCTTTAAATTCCTTTCCAAATTCATCATAATAATACATACTGCTCCTTTCTGAGATTCTTCTTATTTCAAAATTCCAGTCACCATCAGGATATTTTGGATTCTTCCGTTTTCAATCTCAAAAAGATAACCATCCTTGCCCATTTCCGTTAATGTCATAAGATCCAGCTCATTGATACCGTCCCACATTACTTTGATTGTCTGCATATTGTTCCTCCTTTTCTTTTGCTTTTCTCTGCGACATCATACCTTGTCCTGTGGTATTTCTTTTCTGCACAGCATGACGCTGCCCATACTTCTTGTTGCTTTCATTCGTCATCCTCCTTTCTGAAAAATGGACACAAAAAAAGACACAAAAAGATTCTTTTACTTTTTGTATCTTCCTTATAGACAGTGTCCTTTTTAAGTGTGTTTACACTTCAACTTTAACTTCCGGTTCTGCCGGAACAAAAAATTAAAAACTCTGCCTGTTCTTAGCCTGAACCTGCATAAATTTTAATTCAATCTAAGATTAGCACAATATATAGTTATTGTCAACTTGTTCATTCTATATATTGTGTCTAAATTTGTTTTTTCAAGAGCCGTGACGCAAGATATAGTCACAGCTCTTTTTAAGGTGCTTCTTATGTTTCTTCCGACATGCCTTCCGAATCAGTCAATTCTTCGTCTCCTTGGGAATCTGCCGGATAGATTTCTTTTGCAAGCCCTCTTCCCTGTTCATCTTCCTCTGTCCGGAAGGTAACTGCCTGCCCTGTTTTCAGTTTTCGGAATCCCTCTGTCTGGATTTCGCTGAAATGTGCAAAGAAGTCATTTCCCTTTTCATCTGTGATAAAACCATATCCTCTCCTTGCACTGAACCATTTGACTGTTCCTGTTTTCTGTGCCATAATCATTTCTCCTTTTCTAATCTTATTATCTCGTGTTGGCGCCACACGAAACAGGGCGGCATGGACTCGAACCATGCCCTGACTCCCCTTGCCCTACTCAATTTCTTCCGCCCCATAGTAAGAGCCTACATTTAAAACAGCATCTAACTTTTGGATTCCAAATAGAACCCCCTGCTTTCTTTTGTTAAAATAGAACCGATATTTCTTCCCAATTGTAAACTGATGTTTCTTATCCATCAGTAACACAGTCTGTTTTCCGTCAGAAAGACGGATTCCCACTTTACAGACACGCCCGGGAATGCGTTTTCCCTTTATCTCATACACCGTTCCTTCGATTGTCTCATATTCCTTTTTCTCCCCACACCGTAGCAGATGGAACGCATATCCGATTCCAGACAGCCACATAACGACTGACCATGCAATAAAACTTGCTGAATCCATCTGCCTTCCCATATAACTTCCAAGAAAAAGAGCAAGAAAAGACAGAGCGCCTATTTTCAGGGCTCTGTCTGCCAGTACATTGGGAACCTTTGAAAATCCTTCCATGCGCTGATTGATATAATCGGCAATACGTTCCCGTCTGTTCATTTTTTTCTTATGATTCAATAGTGACCTCCTTTACTGAACGGATAAACAGTATTTTCTTCTGATACAGAAGAGACAGCATTTCCAGTATTTCATTTGGCTGCTCTGTAGTTTCTAAGTAATACCTTACCTCTCCGCATTTTTCTATTTTAAGTAGAAATTGCCGGTACCTTTCTTCCATTGGTTCTTTTTTGAATACTCTTAGTGCTTTCCAAAAAGGTGTGCCGCAGGCAAAGCTTTCACAAAACATCAAAAAACGTTCTCCGCTGTTTCTCATCACTCTTGCAACTATCGCATTCTGCAGCAGGTTTTCTGCTGCTTCTTTTTCTGTTTCACATTCACAGAATATAATCAGTCCCCTAGTAATCAGCCTCCGGAAGCAGAAGTTAAATTCATCCTTTCCTGTTTTCCCATCCAGATCCTTTTCCGGAAATACAGCCTTTAACAACTGTACCATCCTCCCGTAAATCTGTGTTTCTTCCACGAATGACCAAAGCAACGCATTCCAAATAAAGATTTCCATACCGGATAATATTTTATTCTCCGTTCCAACCTGTACACAAAACAGCCCTCCCAGATGTTCCATTTTTACCCCCACAGCCGTATACCATCTCATCATGTTGCCCTCCTTACAAAATCCCCAGATTCAAACAGACCTCTAGGATTAGATATACCGCCCCTGCACAAACAAAAAACATCCATCCCTTATGCGATTGTTTCATATCCCACACGGTCTGATATTTTGTACCTACAATCCGGACTTTACCGGGAACTTCCCAGCGAAGTTTTCGATAGAACTCTTTAAATTCTCCATGGCGGTATCCCAAGGACCTGACACAGAAAATCTTCCGCATCTGTTCTTCCCCATTTAACAGAATAAAACTTTTCTGGTTTTCATCTCCATGTACGACCACATAGAACTCAGGGACTCCTCTTCTGCTGCCTTCCACGATCTTTTCAATTTCCTGATAAAAAATACGGCAGGCTTCATACTGTCCATTTTTCTCTGGCTGATATACTGCCAAAGAGTCTTCATCCAGTTCCAGATAGCACCGTTCCGCTTCCATAATCCGTTGGTTGATTTTCCATGTATAATACAGCAAAAAAATCATTCCAACAATAAGAACTGAAAGAAAATACAGATTTTCCCAATTGCCATACCCATATGAGATGAAAAGAAGTAAAACAACAGATACGATTCCACAAAGTCCTGCCGCCCCCAAATACAGGTCTCTTCGATCCATCAGTTTATAAACATCATCTTCTTTTGCCATCAAACGCATATCATGCCCCCTTTCTTTTCTGATGCCATTCGGCTAATTCATTACATACCCGAATTGTTTCCTCACAGTAATACAGGGAGAACTTTGCAATATGCATGTCTTTTTCCCGAAGGCACAGCTTATTCTGCAGCCAGATATAAGCACTCTTCTTTGTCATGCATCCCTCTTCCAAAAGGGTATTCAACGCGCGGTGCGCTAAAATCCGTTTGTTACGAAGCTGTCCATCCGCCAGTTCCCCTTTCGGCAGAAGTGATTTTTTATGTGCACCCACATATGCATCGCAGTTATCAGGATACCCGTCACACACATAAAGATAACTTTCTGAATCCAAATTGTCACTGCCATACACATAAGATGCCGGGTGTAGCCTTGCCATGCGGCCACAATACGGACACCGTACCCGGATATTTTCCGGTTTCTGTCTTTTCTTTTTCATTAGTACCGCCTCCTGTCAAATGTTTCTTTTAGTTTGCAGGTATTGTAAACAATCTGTTTTCTGTGAGTCAACAGTATCCCTACACTTTTTTCTTATGCACCACGTTTGATCATACGGGTGATAATGCCTTCTGCCACCTCAAACTTATCGTTAATTCTGGTAACAACAAATCCCACCTCGTCACGTTTTGACGGAAGGCTTGCCATATTACAGGAATGCGCAACTGCATTGACGCCAATATTAAGTCGGATAAAATAAGTTCCTTTATATACATCAGTAATGATACCCACATATTTTCCCTGACGCACGCACCGCTTCAGATTATCTTTATTGACATTGGCAGTTGCACTTTTGGCATCTACGGAAATTTCCATTTCCTCCACTGAGCGGATATTAATTTGATTCACCATCACGAGTGTAAGATCTCCCACCTGGAATTTCTCACTAGCATCCACCATCCATTCCCATGCCATGTCCCTTGCACGCACAGAAACTTCCACGCCGAACACTTCTAACCGGACGACCTTTGGAGCCACTGCAATGACACGTGCTTCCACAATCCTTCCTGGGTACAGCATCGGTTTTTCTTCTTCATTTTCATTGAAATAGAACATCTGGCGTTTTTTCAGCATGGCATCTTTTCTTGACGCAACTACGCTTCTGCTCTGTTCATCCAAATCACGAATGATGAAATCAATGTCACTGCCAAGCATATTATTGGCAATCCTTGTCTGCCTGTTCAAGGTATCTGAATGCTCTCTTCCATCTCCCGAAAGATTGATCATCATCTCATCCATCGGAATTAAGATACGGAAACCGTTGTAATAGGTAATCGCTACTGTCCATCCGCTGTCCAGTTTCTCAATACCTCCAAGTTGTCCGGTCAAAATTTTCTTCGTGCGGTGTGCGTTCAAAAGCTGATGCCATCTGGCATCCTCCTGTTCTTCCATCGTTTCTACATGGGAATCTACGTCAATCGTTAAGATTCCTTCCGATAACACCGCTCTTGGTATCCCCTGCTCTTCCATCTTATTAACTGCTTTCTTTAATTCTGCCATTGTAAACCTCCATTCATCCTAAAAAGGGCACAAAAAAACAGCCCTCTGGCTGTCTTCTTATGCCCTATCACTATTTTACAGATACTATTTTATACGGACCACATTCGAATGTCAATTCCATCACCATTGCAATACAGTCGCATATCAGGTGCAATCTTGTTTCATTAACTTTTTCAGCCCGTCTTGATAACGGATTCTGGAAAAGTACCACATCTTTCCCTGAATTTCTACCAAAACCCTGTGTTTTAAAAGATATTCCAAATTTGCCTCTTCTGGATTATCCCGTTGCCAGCCTGTTGCCTTATAAAAGTCTTCCACGCTGTCATAAACCTCGATACAAGTTTCTGCAAGTTCTATTTTTTCTGTTTCATGCTCTTTCAAATATATACCAAACTCCAGTTCCAATATTTTTATAAATCCATATTTCACAAGGGAGTTTCTCAACCTAAGCCTCCTTTCCTTCAGACGAAACAGGCGCAAAGAGTTCTTCCACTTTCATCACTCTTTTTCCCTCCTGCTGCCTGCTCTCTTTGATAGCCTTCTGTTTTTCAGATTTCTTAATCTCCGTATCAAGCATAAGCGGCTCGCTATCTTCCTGACACGATACCTTTTCCTCTAACGGTTTCGCTTCCTGTTCAGTGTGTATCTGAAAATCACGCTTTTCCTTTTGCCACTTTTCAAACCACTCCGGCACATGCTCCTCCACTTTTTCCAGTTTCATATATTGGGCATCCGGATGCTCCAAATAGTCCATCTTTTGAAAACGGCATACCCTCTGCCCACGGATAATCAATAGCCCCTGATTCAGTGGGAAACGTAAAATTTCATCCGGGAGAAGCAGCATTCTCTTTCCAAGTGACGTTGACTCAGAATACTCCGGCACGTAGTCGGTTGCACGCAGAGTATAATAATTCTTTCGTATGGAAGATACCGACACAGTGATTTCTCCTGTTCTGTCACTATAATAGGATGCCGTCGTCATATCATTACAGCCTAAAAAGATCGAAAAGTCACATCCTCCTAAAATTTCTTCCCACTGGTTATCTGGATACCGGTTCTGCAGCTGTGGAATATTTTGAAACAGAATACTCATGCCAATTCCCCTGCTTCTTGCTGTTGCCAGTTTCTTTTTAAAATCCGGTACAACGCCAAGATTTGGGAATTCATCCAGTATAAATTGTACCGGCACCGGCAAACGTCTTTCTTTTGTACGGTCAGCATAACGCACCAGCTTGATACTTAGAAACGACGTAAACAGCGTGGCTAGCATATCAAAAGTACTGTCCTGATCGGAAGTAATACAAAAATATGCACATTTTTCCCTTCCCGGCAGCGACAGGTCAATTTCATCATGGCTGGTAATCTGTTGTACCAGTTTATTCTGCATAATCTGCAATCTTGTTCCGAGTCCCAAAACCGCATTTCCCTTTACCTTCTCAGCCTTCGCAAATAGCTGGTACGGACCGCGTGCAGGGTGATGTGTCGGCAGCCTTTCAAAAATAGCATCCAGCATATCCACACTTTTGTTAATCAAAAGTTTATAGGCTTCCGGAAATGTTCTCTTCTCCGGTGGATACTCATGAAATACATAAAGACAAAGTGCTTTTAAAAGATCCATTTCCGTATTGTCATAAAAATGGTCGAACTTATCCGTTGTATTACGGATTACTACATCACAGAATACGTCTATCAGGCTGCCGTCATCAATTTCTCCAAGACAATCCCATGCATCAGAATGTTCTAACTGGATCAGGTTTAACTGTTTCACCGTATACCCGCATTCCCGGCAGTAAGAGGACAAATCCTCGTATAGTTCTGATTTTGGATCTGTCAGATAGATGCTTTCCCCCCTGCGGATGCATTGTAATGCCATTACACGCGCAAAAGCTCTGGACTTCATACTTCCCTGACTGCCACATACAGCAAAATTCCGGTTAAGTCTGGACTCAACCGGAAGACTTATTATTTTTTTATCCTGGATGTCTCGCCCAAATATCACACCATCTACCTTTTCCAGATTCTTGTCGGTTCTTAGAACCTGACTGCGTTCCTCTTCCCCCATAAACCCTGCTGTTCCGTATGTTCCCTTTTGGGAGATTTCAAAATTCCGTTCATCATAACTTTCTTTGCCCGAACCTCTCCAGATAATCAGTCCCGCAATTATACCAAACAGAAAAAAAGCAACAATTGAGCACTGTATTCCTGCCGCCGATGATATACCATGTTTAATTGTATCTATAGGCGCTAACCTCACTGCTGATTCCATGAACAGTTGTTCCATAAATCCGCCCACATATAAAGCCAGAATAAAAAATGCTGCTGTCAGTCCTATGATTTTTAAAACTGTAACACCTTTCCGGTCTATTCTTCCACCTCCTTTACTGTATAACTCTCTGCTGCCATATGATGCTGTACAAGATTCCCATAATAGGTCGAAATGGTATGAACAGAATTATATAGGGCAGTTACAAGAAGTGCCCGAATATTGCGTGCCTTTGTCTGGCTCTCATTCATACTGTGCAATACAAACTCAATATGATTTTTGGTGATTTTATGAAATTGTCCTTTTACCACCTGTGCTGGTTTTTCCTCCCTGTTTACGCGGATAGTTTTAGAACTGGAAGTCAGTATCTCCACCATAATCCCAAGCAGTTCATCGATTCTTTCATCGTATGGATTATCATTTTTCAATGCCTCATAATCAATCTGTGCCTTTACCATATCTTCCACATACTGATAAGACTGATAGAAATCTTTTGTACGGTAATCTTTTGCTGTACTCTCTGTATATGTTTCACTGGTTTTCGTGCCACCTCCCACAAATTCCGGGGATACCCTCTCACTTATTTCGGTGACACCCCTCCCCGATTTCGGTGAGACGGTATCCGGCGGACACCTGCTTCTTGCCTCTGGTGTCCCTGTTTCAGCTTCTTTCGGATACGTCAGATGCTCTAAAACTGTTACGTTCAAATCCAAAAATAATACATTGGACACAGTTTGTCCTTTGACCTCAACTGTTCGGAATACCCTGCGCACAACACCCAGCTTTTCAAGTTCTACAACTGCATTCGTAGCATCACGCTTGGTAATCCCAAATTGATCTGCAAGCTGCTGGTAACTGCGTTGCAACATATCTGAATGGAATTTTTTTCTCAGACCAATCAACTGCCCTGTCATTTCATCTCTGATTTCTACCGCTCGATACCAGTACACAATATCCGCCAGTATAATGATTGCATTTAAATTCGGTTTCCCCGTTGGTTTGCGGATTGTCTTATACCAACTGACGGGGATTACGTTTCCGGATATCTGCAGCCGGCTCATACGATCTACCGTAAGACTGCCCGTTTCAAACGGACCATTCATGCCCGCACCTCCTTCACCGCATGAAGGACAGTATTACAATCCTTCTAAATATTCCATAACCTTTTCTGTTAAAATTTCACGATATGACACCTCCTTCCCAAAATAGTATTCCAATATAGATTTTTGATAAGAAAAACACAGAATGGTTCCCTGCTTTTTCCACCCCAACTCCTGTTTTACCCGTAACAGATGCCGAAGTTCCAGTTCGTAACAAAAATAGACCGGGTTCCCTGTCTGATCTGTCCCTGCACTCACCTGGTATTCCCGGGTTCCCGATTGTTCCAGTATTCCACATAAGAACCGGTACAGTCCGATTTGCTTTTCTTTGTCTGTTAAGAGTTTCACTTGGATTTTTGCACTCTCAATGGTGGGAATGTAGTAATAATTTTCGTAAATATCGTCTACTTGAAATAGGTTCCCCTTTATACCACCGTCACTTTCCAGAAGTTCTACTAAAAACTCTATGGTATCCCCCATAATGACCGCATCTATCCTTTTGAGTGCACCGGCTTTCATACATTCTCGTTCTACAAAGCTTCGCATGGAACGCTCCATTTTCTTCGCCCACCGCATTTTCTGTGCCAGCGTGTGATAAATAATATAGCCGGACTCCCCGGACAGCATAATCCCACAAGCTCTTGAGCCTTTGATTGCATCTGTCAATCCTTTAAACTCCAAACTTCCGTAATATGCCGCTTGCCCCCTCCCATTTTCAGAATCGGAACAAAACAGTTCCGGTTTTTGGCTTCTGAAGATAGGAATACCCGTCTTCCAAAGAAAGACCCATACCTTGCTCATCCGGTGCAAACGGAGACGTTTCTCAATTTCCGTCTTCACATGGTTTGTCTCCACTGACCCCTGTAAAAAAGAAGCAGCATCTTCACTATATTGTGAAAGGACATATCTCTTACCCTTTGCACGCAGCACATATCCTTTATACCCGGCTTTATTTCGCACAGAAATATATCCCTCTTGTTTTAGCCTGGTAATAACCGCAGCGGTATAGGATACAGATCCTATGATGTGTTCAGCAAGGTCTGCCGGCATTTCTCCGCTGACTGCTATCATCAAAAGTAACGTATCCTGTTTTCGCATATAACCTCCTCCTTCCATCGGTTCTCCTTTTTCAAAACAGTACCCTATCTGCTTGACACTTAGGTACTATTTACTTTCTGACTCCCGAAAAACTTTGCTTTTTCTCTATTTTTCTGCCACTTTTCTGCTATCGAAAAAGGTGCTCTGACAGCAGGAGTATTTTTCGATACTGTTTTTCACATTTTTTGAAGCCATTTTGGAAAGTTTTCTGTATCCATAATACAAACCTCTGTTGCATCCTGTTCTGCCATTCTGGTAATGTGGTAGGTATCCACATGCAGACCGCTATCTGATGCCAGAAAGAAATTTGATATCACATCCAGTACGTGTTTTTCTTCAAAATTATCGTGATCCCGAATGCGTCCCAGCGGTAAATCCCGGTTATACAGATGTACAAAGCAAACAGTACATTTCTCATATTCCGGTATCCTTTTCTGTTCCTGATTTTGACAGATACACCACTGTTTAAATGCAATATATAGAGGTTTGTACAGATAATCGGTATAGTGTTCTTTCCGGTGCGGAATCAGAACCGGCATAATGATTTTTAAAATTTCATCGGAATAATCCATTTCAATCCCATGTACAGCCACAAGTTCTGACTGATACTGTTCATATTTCACCTGATCCAGCACGACTTCTAAGGATAAACGCCTCAATTTTTCTGTTAAACGCTCCCCCTTTTTCGACGATTCCAGTATCATATCTGTAAAATTTTCATAACCACTTTCCGTTTTACATCTGGAATATGCGATCAGAATATTTCTGGCTTCTGCCATAAGCTCTCCCACCTCTGAGGTCATTTTCTGTGCTTCATCTAACTGCTTTTTCACCTTTTGAAATATGTCCTGATTACTGGCTTTCTTTTTGATAATATTCGACTTCACCATCCCCCTTTACCGTGCAATATCCAATCACATCCGGAATCCGAATCTTCGGGATACTTTCCGGTTCTTCCACTACCACAACATGCCCGCATCCGTCTATTTTTTTCCGTACAAACAATTGATTTGTCAGTTCAATATCCTCCGGTGCAATATAGAGGATGTCATATATTTCTCCGTCTCCTACAAAAATAATCCGTATCGGATATTCCTCCTTAGATGCGAGAAAATGCTGCTCAATCTTCTTTTGATTCATCAGGTCAATCAGTACCCACAGGCAGGTACTTATCCCACGTTCCCATGCTGTATGTGCAGATTCATTAGCAGCCACCTGTTTTGTTTCGTTATTCACATATATCATGCGGTCTTTTTCCAGTACCTTTAAAGCCCGCCCAACAAATCTTTCCCGTCCGTCTTTTTCAAAGTAAGCATACAACTGACTCTTATCCAACACGTTATATTTTTGAACCAATTCTTTTAATTCCCGTTCCACGTCTCTCTGCTTATTCTGATTTTCCATAATGCCTGTATCCTTTCCAAATAATCATAGTTACTTAATGACATATAAAAAGCGCATTGTATGACAAGTTATTACCTGTTTTCTTTCGCAGATAATCTTGTGACGCATACAACAACGCTTTTAATACGCATTATTACAAATCTGTTCCGCTATGTAGTCTGTTTTCCGTATGCCTGTTGTCCATACTTCTGCAGACGCTCCTTTAATTCCTGCAAGTCCTTTCTGTCCGTTGTGATCAAGTCTTTTTCTAACTGACTCGCCTTAAAATCTACGATTAGATTATTGCTGTTCGTAGAAATCAAACCTGTTCCCCTTTCAAATCTTGTAATGGACATTGCTTCTGCTTCAGATAAATCAAGTTCCTCCCGTATATTCTCTGCTTCGCTGGTCTCCATGTTGAGAATGATTTTGGTCTTTGAGTTATTTAAGATTCCCCTTCCAAGTTTGCCACCTTTTAATGCAAAGAAATCCACGAGATCCTGTGTTGCACAGATTGCAGAACCGCCATAAGCACGAATTACTTTGAAAATCTCCAACAGGTATTCTCCTGCCAATTCATTTGACACCAGGAGTTTCCAAGCCTCATCTACAAAAATTGCCTTTTCCACAGTTCTGTCCTCTTTTGCCTTCGCCCAAACAAAATCCAAAGCAACAAACATTCCAAGCAGCAGATCGCCGGAAAGCTCTGAAATATCCAGAACTACATATTTATTTGATAAATCCACATTTGTTTTCTGGTTAAATGTTGAAGCAGAACCATGTACCAATCGGTTTAAAATATTAGCCATTCTCCGGCACTCCCTCTTTCTAAGCAGAACCTCATACAGATCACCCAAAATCGGCATATCTTTGTATTGCCCCGGCTTGTCTGGATTTTCCAAACTTTGATTATCGTGCGTAATCCCTTTTTCCGCATAGGTAATTACCAATGCCTCATCTAAAAGCTGCTTTTCTTCGTGACTCAAATCCGGAATCAGTAAGCTGAAGAAAATATGCAGACTTTGTATTTTCATTGCCAGTTCTGAGCGTTCTACTGTGTAACCATCTAATATTTCACTGGCACTTGTATCCGTGGGACGAATTTCCATTACATTGATACAATTTGGTGAAGCTGGAGAGATCTGTATAAAAGCCCCTCCAATATTATTACAGGCTCTCGCAAACTCATGCCCTTTATCCGGTGCAATAATAAATACCTGTACATTCTTTCTTCTTAAACGCAGTGCCATTAACTGCATGGTAAAAGTCTTACCGGCGCCGGATGTCCCCAAAATGGCAATGTTAGCATTCTTATATATTTTCGTATTGAAAATATCTACGATTACTAGTGAATTGTTTGCTTTGTTGACACCCATCATAATTCCGTCTTTGTCCGACATTTCATAGGAAGTAAATGGATAGCAGCTCGCCACTCCGGAAGTCAGTACATTCCGCTTTGAGCGTTCATACAGTTTCTTATCCAGACACAATAAAGGCAGCGAAGACAAAAACGCATTTTCTTCACGAAACATACAGCTTATCACTCCGATATCCTGAGAGTTCAATAGCTTTGTCATTTCTTTTACACGCCACTCGACTTCTTTTGCGCTGTATCCTGTAATAGTGATCAGAGTGCTCATATAATAAAAATCCTCACTCCCGCTTAACCCACGTTTCAGATAATATCCTGCATGGATAGACTCACTCAGATCATCAAAATCCGTATTGGTGTCATAGGTATCTTTAATTTTGGAACGATTTAGACGGATTCTTCTGCCGATACGTTCCATGGATTTACTTTTATCCTGTCGGAAAAAGAAAACATCTACATCAATTCCTTCACCTGCATTGATCAATAGTGACAGCCATCCCGCTGGTACTCTTGTCCTGTATTTATGGGAAGGTATCAGAAGATAACTGTAATACATACCGTCAATGACAAGATGACTCCTGTGCCGCATATCCATTGTTTCAGGTGCAATCAGTTCAGTAACCGGAATGTGGCTGATACTCTCCCTACCATTCTCTCTCTGGTAATACCTTGCTACTTTTTTTGTCCGTTCCTCCAAAGTTTCATACACACTCGTCTTTCGATTTAAAATTTGATACAGGACATCCACCAAAAAACGGGTATCATTTTCATATTTCAATACAACATTCCCACATTGAGAAAGATACTTTTTTGCAGTCTGTACTACTGACCTCATGTAAAGCAGTACCTCTCGCTCTTTTGGATTTTTGTTATTGTTATAGGACTGATATTCAAACACCATAAAAAAACGTCTGGTAATCGCTTCTTTTCTTCCCAAACGCTCAATGAGTTTCGCATAATCCTCCTGAAGCAGTTTTACCCTGTGATCCGGTTCCCGTTCTGCCTCTTCTTTGATTTTTTCTATATACTCCGAAATATCCGCTTTCTTGGATACCACTTTAAACTGTATTTTAACAGGTGCTATTTTTAAGTAGGACATAAAAGACATAATGATATTGCGTTGTTCAGATGAGGAGCGCAACAGGAAGTTGATCGGCAATATTTCTATCAGTTTCACATATCGGTGATCCGTTGTATAGATAACCCCGTTTTTTATCTGACGTATCGGAAGATATGAGGAGACCCATGTTACTGGAAGTAAGTCCAAGTCCGGTTCTCGCTCTTTTTTCTCCTTTCTCCGATCATCTCTTAAATTACTGATATTTTCTTTATGAACTTCTGGCTTGTCCAGCTCTTTTTTTAGTTTCTTTTCTTCTTTTATCTGAACTTTTCGCATTCGTTCCTCTTCCCGGAAACGTGCCTGCTCTAACTTCTGCTGCTTTTTACGTTCTTTTTTCTCTTCTTTAAGATTCTGTTTTTCCGTCTGTTTTGCTTCTTTTAGCTGACGTTTTAATTCTTTTACCTCGTTTCCTATGACGCTCGCCTCCTTTTCCACTCTGGCTCCGGTATTGCTGTTTTCTTAATCTGCGATTCCTTTTTAAACGATATTTGCCGTCTGGAACTGTAAGTATTCTCCGCCCCCACAGGTATTTCAGAAACTGAAATAAAAAAGAAGTCAGGCTTTCCCCCTGTACCCCTAACACCGCAAATATAACAACTGGTATCATTACAATTATCCCGGCATAGATTTTTCCTTTCACGCTGAGGTTTGTTGCCATAAGCAACTGAAATAAAAGAAGAGCCAGAACCCCTGCTTCAAATGCATTTCTTAATCTGACTCTTCCTGAAAAAATAGTACCTTCTTGTGCAAAATTAGGCGGAATTGTATATACGTCTACCTTTTCTCTCTGTGCGATTTTGACCACCTCCTGTTAGTCATATTGATTTCTTTTCTTGCGGAACAAAAGTCCAATGCCCAGAACCGCTGCTAATAAAATACAGCCACACAAAACATACTTTTCTCTTGTGCTGCCCTCCTTCAAAAGAATCTCAATCTTATTCTCCCTATCCGCTATATTTCTTGTTCCAGCCTTTTCAACCATTCTTGTTTCCCTTTTTTCTGCTTCTGCCACCGTTCCTGTTTTTTCCTTTATGACGTTGATTTTCAAGAGAAGTAATTGATTCTGTTCCATTTCCAATACACCCTTTGCATATTCCGTTTTATAGATATACTGTTCATCTACTGCCTCGACCGCTTTTACTTTATAAACTCCGTTATTTACCGCAACATTTTGTTCATACAGATTATCCGGCGACAATTCATATTGCCTGCTCTCTCCGTTTTCTTTCTGTATCGTAATGTAGACAGTTCCCGTAAATTTAGGAAAATACTCCGTCCGTAAAGCAAGTGTGGCTGTTGCTTGTTCCGTATCCGTAAAATTTTCTGCATACGTTTCCCGTTCTTTCCATTGATCTGTTTTCGCACTTACATTGCCCATGTCGTCAAATAATACATACTTCCCTTCTACGTTTACGGTATCATATGCCCATGATCCAACAATTTGTTCTCCTTGTTCATCAAAGCCCCTACCTTCTTCCCACCGAATAATCTCTGGTAATTCCTGCTGCTCATTCCCTTTTGCAAATATCTCTGCACGAAACATACAAACTAACAAACTGCATGTGGCAATCAAACAACACATTTTCCTTTTTGAATACATCTGCCACTCCTCCTACTAATCTTTTCCAATAATCCAAAATGCCCCGGCACTTAAATCACGACCGTATGATTTTATCGTATCAACGCTGTATGCCTTTGTACTTCTCTCCCTGCTCGCACAATCTGCAATGGTAATATACCCGTCTCTCGTAACGCCGGTAAGTACAATAAAATGTCCGCTGCCACTTCCCGTTATGGTGTATGCTTCACAGATTTCCACAACCATTTTCCCTTCTTTTAAGGATTGCACAACATAATCCATACGATCTTTTCCTACACGTTCACAAGTCAATCCCCAGTTACTTGCAGCATTTCCGATAAAAGAATGTGCCGTACCTGCTCCCGGTACATACTCTCCGTTATTCATGGAGAATGCACAGGTTGTCTGTGGATTTACAATCTTTCCGGTAAGCGTAGATATGACGATGGACATTGAAGTTGGTCCGCATCCAGCTGCCCCTATGGTGCTTGTGCCATACGGCATACTCCCCCAAGGTTCTTCCGTCTGATTAAAATAGACTACTTTTTTGACTCCTTTTCCAACCGTATCGTAGGTGAAAATATCGCCTGATGCGTCAATATTGCTGACGTAGGTATCCTCCCCGCCGCCAGTTACAAAATCTTTCCATGAAAAGAGGGAAAAGAAAGCATCTTTCAAGGCAGACACTCCTTCATCCATCACTTTCAATACCTTTAAGACCAATTCAAAAGTACTCTGGCTTGTAACGTATTTATATTCATATCCGCTTCCGGATACGGGTTGTGAACTAAGAAGAAGTGCAAGGGTATATTCGACTGTTTGCTTCATCACAGGAACAGTTTCCTTTACCACGTTTTCCCCATCTGCCTTCAGCTTTTCATAGGTGGTTTGATCAATCTCTTGCTTCCCTGATTCTAAAATCTGATAATATACGGACTCCATAATCTCACGTTCTTTTTTATCTGTGACAGACCATGAAAAAAAGCTGTCAACATGTTCTGTGACAGCAGTTTTTAACTGTTGATATGGTTCACTCAAATCTTCATCCGTCTCTGTTCCCTCGTTGTTTCCATTCTTTCGTTCCTCAATTGTCAGATATCCCAAAACCTTTTTCACATAATTTTGAGTCTCTTTATACGGCGGAATTTGATATCCATATTTTATAACTGCTCCCGGACCTGCGTTATAAGCAGCAATCGCAAGTTCTAAACCATTGGAATAGCCTTTAAACTGTTCCAAATTTCCAGCAATATATTTTGCACCGCCCATAATATTTTGACGGGCATCATAAGGATCTACCCCTAGAGAAGCGGCAGTTCCCGGCATAAGCTGCATCACTCCGATTGCTCCTGCACTGGAAACGGCACTCTGATTAAAATTTGACTCCGTTTTTCCCATTGCTTTTAATAAAGCCACCGGAACACCATAGGACTGTGCAGCCTCTTGGAAGTAAGCGTCATATGGACTTGACAGATTTGTTGTCATATCTCCCCACTCACTGGAATATCCTAAAAACTCATTTCTCGTGTTGGAATCCCAGATATCCAGTAAAAAAATAGAAAGATAATAGCTTGCATTTCTCTTAAACTTTGTTTCATATTCATCTATCACAGACAATTCGTAATCATTATATTTTTCCTGCTTATCTGCAGCAATCTCTTCCAACCTTACATCTCTATTCTGCTCAATGATTGCCATAATCTCATGCTCATACTCTTCCTTGTCCAAAATCTGCTCTACCCGGACTTTCAGGTTGGCAAGTTCTTCCGACTGGGCTTCATTTGCAAAGGCATCTGCATCAGCGAATCCAAGATAAGTCAAAATAATACCAATGAGATTTGCAATAATAAACATCCATAAGAAGATTGCCATCAAAATACCACCGACTACCTTCCAAAATGTTTTACTCGTTACAATCACGCCTACAACTGTCCCCAGCGGTCCTGCAAGGGCGGTTCCTGTTGTTGCACCGGCTGCTGCAGCACCTCCCTGTGCCGAAGCAGTTGCGACGTAAGCTGCCTGTGATGTATGAGCCGCCTTTTGTGCCGCACCCGCTCCCTGTCTGGCCTGATTTACTGTTTTCTGAATTTGCCCCGCTGTTTGTGCTGCCTGACTTACAGTACCAGCTGCACCATCTAAAGGAGAGGCATCTGATTTGTCATCTCTCATACATTCACCCCTTCCTTATGTCAGAAAATCATCTTCATTCCGTCTGTGATTTTTCTGGTTTCGCTGATTAAGTTCTTCCCTTGATTTTGGAACTTCCCAGCTTTTCCTTGTTTCAGCACCGTTTCTCCTGTCCTGGCTTCTAACCTCTTCCGTATTTAAACCATTTAAACTATGGTCTGTATCCATGGTGGAAGAAGTATTTTGATGTATCGGTCCGTCAAAATCGTGATATCCTTCTGACTGATAGCCTCTGTTCTCTCTATCCAAGCCATCATTTGTATGCAGAGATCTACCCTCTGTTGTATAGTCTTGTCCACCTGCATCAAAAGAATCGGGCAGCATTACACCGCCATCTCCGCCTATTTCGCTGATAATTCCACCAGATTGTCCGGATACCTGTTTACCAGATAGTTGATTTCCTCCAGAAAGCGGCGATTCTCCGCCGGATGTATCCATTCCACTTCCAATTCCGATATCTTCACCACCGGCACTACCGATTGCATTTCCGTCTAATTCCATTTCAGGCTCTATGGAATCTCCCATTTCTGCTTCATCTTCCTCTACCGGATAATCTCCGAAGTCACTCACCATACTTCCATCTCCTGTGAGCACAGTATCCATATCTGTACTATCTGCACTTTCCACAAGACCATCTGTACCTTCCACGAGACCATCTGCAGCATTCTCTGACAACTCACCAGAATCAAAGTCTGTGCCATCGGAGAAACCATTCATATCTGTCATGCCCTCTTCATCAGCAAACGTATTTTCAGGCATCATGCCCATTTCTTGCAATACACCGCCTTGTTCCTTATCCATAGAATCAAAGTCGTTTCCATCTGTTTCCATATCTACCGCTTCATCAACTGTTGCACTATCAAAATCATTTTCGCCCTCCATGCGCATCGCATCACCGTCACTTCCAAATCCCATTGGAATCGGACCTGGTGCAGCATCCGTCATTCCGGCTCCATCTGTAGATACATGGCTATTTCCTGCATGATCACTTGCTCCTGCTGAGTCACCGCTGCCCCTTCCAACATGTGACAGCACTCTTCCGGCTGCCATCATCAGACCAAGCGCCCCGATTCCAGTTGTCGGTCGTCCTAAATTAACACCCAATGAGGATAAATATGAATCTAATTTAAACGTAACTTTGCAAAAACCTACCAGACATAACGTTGCGACAAAGAATTTGGTAAATCCGTAACTGCTTGCATTAAGATTCCCATATCCAGATAAAAACATTTTCAAGCACCAGGAATTCAGAAGAATCAAGATAATCTGCCCGCCAAACATCTTCGCCCATGATGCCAAAATGTTATTTGTTGCTTTTGAACCGCCCGTACCAAATGCTAAAGGTGCAGTATAGGAAAATACACCAAGCAATACATATCTCTCTGCAATTACAAAGAGCATTTTAAAATAATTCCATGCAACTACAAACTGCATGATTAACATAAGCACCGCTATGTTTAAACTGTCAATTCCCAGTCCGCCAGTCAGTCCTTCCAATGCTGATACATATTCGGAAAAACTGCTTACCTCAATATCTGTTCCTGCAATCCATTGATACGGCGTACCTGCCACCGTCAGAATATAGTCCACCAATGGCTTTGCCACCACAATAAAAAAAAGACTGATTCCAGTCCGGCATACCAATTCTATTGGATCTTCACTGGCAACTCCTGCTTTTCCAAACATGCTTTTAAATAACTGCCAGACACAAATCAAAAGAAGCAGGGCTATTCCCATCGGCAACATCACATTCGTATACAGGTCTCCTACCACAGAAAATAATTCCTCAAATAAACTAAGGTCACAGGACAGTAGCTCTGTAAACATATCCGTCACAAGCGTCATCATGTCGATTACAAACTGTGACAGCATTTCTCTGATTCCCTCGACCAATAATTCTAATAACCAACCCATATATGTCTCTTACCCTTTCAGGCAACCTCCTTTCTGCCGGGAGAGCACCGGCTTTGTCTGTTTACATTAACCGCCGAACATACTCTTTGGAATGATACTCTCGAAATATGTTACAATCGCTCCCATTGTCATGAGTGCTGCCCAGCAAATGATAATTCTCTTTAACCAGGATCTTGATTCATCTACTGTCCGACCTGATTTAGAAAAATTCATTAAGAATAAGCATACTGCCGCACACACAACCGCTGCTACTGTCGCTATCCCCGCTACATCTTTGTAAACTGTCTGCATCGCATTTTTTGCTGTATCAAAAATACCGGCGGCAAAAACAGGTGATGCCGAAACCGCAATCAGTGCAACAGCTAAAAAAGCAATAAATGCAAAACGAGGAACCAGTTGCATGTACTGAATCCCCGTTTTTAGACTATCCATATTCTGTTTTTTGATATTTCCTGCCAATAACTTCCCTCCCTTCTGTATGAAAATCAACTTACTTTTTGCATAAAAAAAGACAGCCCTTTTGTGACTGTCTGCTTGTTGTAATGTTTTGCGGCTCTCCATGCAAGTTCCGTTCATGCACAAAACTTTACTTTATCATTGTATCTTCAAAGAAGTCATCTGTCAATAACAATGGGGTTGCAATATAGTCGCATACTCATGGCAATTTCATCTCTTTTTTCCTTATAAGGGAAAGACCGTCAATATATAACAGCCTTTCCCCTCTCCCTTCTATGCCGCTGTTGGCAGTACAGCACTTTCTACCATTCCAAAATCAATACAATAACGAATACGATCTGTTTCGAACTTAATATATGTATCCGTCACCTCCACAATACGCCTGACTTTCGCTGTTTCTTTCCATGTTCCATTGCTGAAATACATTGCGCTCATTCCTCTGATTACCGGCAGCATGACTTTACCATAAATCTGTATAAATTTCTTCGTTTTCATTCGTGTTCCTCCTTTCCATGTCCTGTAGTTTCCGTAACACTATCCTCCTTCCCGATACATTTTTTCAGGCAAACAAAAAAAGACACCGATCATCCTAAAATAATCAATGTCTTTCTTCTTAATTTACACGCAGTAAACTGCCTAAATTTTAGTTCCAACCTATGCCGAAACAAAAACCCTTCTTTCAGAAATCATTTTCTGAAAAATACTTGTACCAATTTTATCCTACAACAATATATAGTTCGTGTCAATACCAAAGCACAACATATAGTATTTTATTTCCTATTCTTCCGGTTTTGATTGAGGATATGGGAATTTTAAAATACACATCAACATGGTATAGACAAATTCCTGATATAGATCTTCATCAAACTTTCCATTCACAACTGACTTACTAATCAATAATGGACGGTACATTTCTATTATATCCATCATCGCTCTTTTATCATATGCTTTCGCATGCTTCAACAGTTCTTTAAACTCCATAACGTTTACCTCCCATTAATTTCCGTAGCTTTTTGATAGCATTATAGTATGTATTTTCAGCTTTTTTCTCTGGAAATCCAAGAATCCAATCAATTTCTCGAAATGTTTTTTCGTAAAATATACGGAGCAAAATTACTTTTTTCTGTTCTTCAGATAACGTAATTAATGCTTGTAAAAGCTGATAATCTTCTATCTTCTCTAAAAGCAGCCTGCTCTCTACTATCTCAATAAATACTTTCCCTGACAGTTTTTCTATTTTTCCAAATAGTTCTTCTGTATCCTGCTTCAGAACACTCTGGTACTCTTCATAATTTACTTCAAGACTTTCAATCCTGTATTTTTTCCTCAGGTATTGTCCTCTCCTGTTTAAAATTGACTGTTTCACATACGCACTAAACTGCATTTTTAATTCATCATTATATTTATCCATCTCTGCCTCCTGAAAGTTTTTACTTATTTCGCTGAACCTTTCAGGCGGTGACCTTGCCCAGTATTTTTTCTGCATCCGCATATTTTCATGCAGAAAAATACATTTTTCGACAAAAAATAGACTGTCAGGATCATGTCCCAACAGTCTGTTATTTCGCTTATATTACCTTGATTGCAGTATTTCTTTTTTATAACTCTACCGTTTATCTCTAGAAATATCTGCCAAAATATTTGTTATACTTCTATATGAGATTATACCTTTCTTTTGTATCTTTCAATATTAAAATGGTTATTTAGTATAATCTTAACACCAATCTCTTATGTCAATTCTTACTTTTTACTAGCATTTTCTTAATTCACAGTTAATATATTCTCCTGAGAGTCCTTTTTCTCCAAAAATTCCTGTATATCCCCATCGAAAGAAGTAAATGTGTCTACTGCCACTTCCTCAATTTCCTCAAAGTCACAATCAATCATTTCTGAAGTTCTTTCTTCCTCTTCAACACATCTCTGTTCAATCATCTCCATTAATGCTTCTTCCGATACAGCCTGCATATACTGATTTCCGCATTTTGGACAGATACGTGCTTTCTTCAGTATTTGTGTCTTGCACTTTGGACAAGTCTTATATTTTCGACGTTCCATATCCTCTCTTGCTACAAACAAAATAATTCCTATGACACTGAGAAAGACAATTATACTTCCTGCTACCCTATTCATAAGTTGTACACCTACCCCCACGAGCTGCACTGCACACAATCCATATATTTTGTTCATTTTCATGATTCTTCTGCCTCCTCTAAAATAGTTTTTTTATAACGATCCCTTGGACAGCACTTCTGCCTATACATCCCCAAATACGTGAGTCCAAAGAATCCATCATATTATCCCCGATTAGAAAATACTGATTTGCAGTTACTATAAATTCCATACTCGTCCGTTTCATATCAACAGATTCCGCAGCTTTTTTCCCATTCACGTATACACCACTTTCATCTATACTGACTACATCACCTTCTATAGCCAGTATTCTTTTTACTACCATAAGGTCAAGCTCTTCTATGTATGCGATAATAATATCATCTTTTTTTGGTACTCCCCATTTCTTTAATAAGAGTGCATCTCCATTCTGAAAAGTCGGTTCCATTGACTTCCCGTTTACATACGCTACTTCAAAAAAACATTGAAACAAAAGCATGATCAATACCGCAATGATGATTGCCAGCGTCATTCTGCCTGCATTTCTTTTTGTTCTCGTATACCTCTCTCCTTTCCTACTCCATATCCTCAAACATTGCATAATTCTGACGCATCAAATCAGCTTCCTCCCAATCCAGCCCACTATCCTTTACATCTTCTACCTGAATCAGTCTGTCCGCCTTATTCTGTTCTCCTATTTTATGAATCGCTGACTCTGTTTCTGATAACTGTTTCCTTTCCGGCTGTTCTACGACCGGTATCCTTCCATCTTGCAGTTCCCAATAAGCAAGTACCGCCTTTACAATGTATCTTGCCTTTTTTCTGCCGCATTGGTTCAAATAGGCACTTACCCGTCTATGATTTTCATCATCTTCATCAAATCTCAAATTAAAACGGTGTTCATCCTGTTTTGCCATAAGGATACCCCCTTTTACTGCATTTCTTTATCAAACAGATATTTTTTTCGGTACCCATGTACATTGACTTTTGAATCATTTACCACGTAATATTCTCCATCATATCGTTTCCACACAGTTTCAATTATCTTTGATAAAAGAATTGAGCCGCCACCTACAAAAATCGTCATTGCCGAACGCAAATCAATTCTGCACTCCCGAAACATTCCCAGTATTTCTTCCACATGTTCGGTAACGATTTCTATTACCCGTTTTCGAATCGCCTCGCCGTACATACAGCTTTCTTCTTTCAGAACAGAATCAATATCATTTTCTTTTAAGTCCAAGTCAAACTTTTCACGAATCCCTTTATTTACCCTCTGATACATGGAAATAACGCCTTTTCCTGTTGAATCTGTGTAGTTCCACAAAATTATACCCTTCTCCAATAACATGTAATCTAACGTATATCCTCCAATATCAATCATCAATACTTTTGGATACGTAGACAGTTTCAGTTCTTTTGCCAGATACAGATATGCAGCGTATGTCTGCATATGAACATATACATTAGAGAAAGCCAAGCGGTATGACCTTCCCATATATGCAAAATGAACCAACCGCCCCTCTCGATAAAAGTAGTCTCTGAACTTTTTGTACTGACTCCGATAATATAGCGGCGGAAGCCCTACTACTAGCTCCATACTGATCAGTTCCCCCGGAATAAATGGTCTGGACTGTCTCAGCTTTTCCAATTCTTTTGCAATTGCAAACAGTGTCAGTAGGTAATAACGGTCATCCAGCGTCTTATCCGGCAAATACACATTTCTTTCATGGCTTAACCGATAATATTTATCTTGAAACATTAACGCCTCTTCATTTTCCCCCGGCATGCTCTCCAATGCCGTAATCCCAGAATGAAACTCAAAATTTTCTGTTTTAATTGCTTTATTTCCTGTGTCAATCGGTATCATTAACATATTTTGTCTCTCCTTTCCGGTACAAATCTTTCAAAAATTATTGTGTAATTTATGCGCATTGATTACTTGTACCTAATATAAATATTTCGCACTTTTCATGTCAACAGAATATCTATTCCACTTCAAAATTATTTTTGAAGTACTCAATAATCTGTCTGCTCTCGTCTTCATATCCCCACAAAATACTGCTGACAGCTTGAAATGCCTGCTCTCGCCACCGGAAATAAGTTGCCCGGTGTATTCGTGTGATTTTTGGAAAATGCGGCTCTAACAGGTCTAATATCTCATCTATGTTCTCTGCTTTTCGTGCTGACATATAACTGTAATATAAAACCCAGTAATAACGTTCTCCTTGCGGATGAAAATTTCTCATCAGCTCTACCGCTTCATCTATCAGTTTCAGAAACTTATTAGAGCGGTTGATTACTTCTATCCTCTGCTTCATATCATCTAAATCCTGATTAATATCCATACCAGCCTGATAGATACTATCCAAAAATTCATCAAGATCCGTTCCATACTCTTCCCGTATCCGGTGCTTTACTTGATTGACTTTAATCTGCATTCTCCAGTTTACGGCTCGATATATTTTAAATAGCCAGATTACATCATGGTAAACGTTATTTTCCTCCCCAGTAAAATCCCTATTTATTACTCCTGTTTTTCCCATATATCTGCCCCCAATTTCTTTGCAGTATCTTTACTTGTTTTCTGTTCTTCTCTTTCCTGATAATCTGCTAGTTTTCTATCGCTTCTTTTTCCTACCACAAGGCAACAATACAATAAAAAAAATAAAATGCCACCTATAACGCTTAACATCAACATATAATTCCTCCAAACTGTTTTCCATTCTCCTGTGTACATCCGTCTGAATGCTTCAGTGACTACTGTATTTAATTGTCAATGTACCAAACTTCAATAAATAAAAAGGCGGTACATGTAATGTTTCTGTAAATAAATGTAAATTTGTGGATAAAAAACCATAAAAAAAGAATTTCAATTATCAACTGATAATCAAAATCCTTTAACTTGTCTTGTAATACATAAATATTATTCTATTCTTTTTTCCACATTTTCCAATATCGGTGCATAAAAGGCTGTCACTTTCAAGCCTTCCTCCTGATAATCAATTTGCACATAATAATCTCGAATCATATATGCTGTATATTGTCCCTGTAGGGAATACAGTTCCATGGTTTTAAAATCTATAAGAAATAAATCTCTTACCTTAGTGCTTTTGTCTTCCGGCACATAAGTTTCTGTTACCCTTTCCAGCTTCTCCAGACAAGCTTGGCAGAATAATTTTCTCGCTACCTTTCCATCTAAAATACTATCTTCTCCATAGTTCACTTTTACATTAGAAATCCCACGATTACTCATAGGGCTACTGTAAAAGAAATTGCCACCCTCTCCCGTTCCTGTAATTGTATTTACAGAACCGCCGGAATTAATCAGTTGTCCTTTATCATCCCTGTTCCGGGTACGGAGATTTTCCACATGCCAATGGTTAACACTGACAATCCCCAATTCATCAGAATTCCGATACATTCCCATAAGGCTGCGCTTATTATCTCCGCACAGATAACAGTCCACCGAATCTTTTACTTTTGAATGAGCAAATTCCATTTTTTTATATTCATAAGAAACCTCTTTCTGATTTTTTCTCTCTTCAATAAGATTATCTTTCTGACTGAAAAATTGAACCCCGTTCCACAAAAGAGATGAAGAAGATAAGAGCACCATTCCCCAAATTAGCTTTGCATGTACCACATAATACTTTTTCATTTTCCTCTTCCTTCCTAACACTCTCTATTTATGATTCTATCAGTTATTCTTTATGTTCTATCATAAAACAAATTCGGAAAGAGGGTATGAAACGATGTGGAATCCAACCGCCAGCTTGCAGTGCTACTCCAGAAAATTTCATTGATGGCGAAAGAATCCATGCACAGTTATTCCTTCTACATACATTTTATAAAAGAATCTCCAACAAGAGGTTATTTTTTCAATCTTTAACCAATGCCATGAATATCATGCTCTCAATATTCTTGCCCTCTCACATGGCTCGTTTTTCCTACTTTTTCAAAGGGGTTTCTATTTCATTTGTAAAATATAAGTTTTTAAAGATTTTTTATCATATTCTTCCTTTTGCAACCTATTCATTGCAATTATATCCTCTTTCTCCCATAGAATCAAGATAGTAATGCAACGTATTCATTGCAAATTTTTCTGTAATATGTATATAAGTAAGGGAGAAAATAAAATGGACCAAAAATTAAAACAGGACATATCAATCGGCATTACAATCCGGGAACTTCGGATAGAACGCCATATGACTCAAGAACAGGTAGCAACAAAACTACAACTTCTGAATTTAGATATCACTCGCAGCGTATATTCACAAATTGAGAACGGTACATATAATATTCGAATTTCTATCTTAGCAGGCTTGGCACAAGTCTTTCAAGTGGACTACAATTGCTTTTTTCGCGATGTTCACCTCTCCATTTCTTAGATTTTTTAGAATTGAAAATATCTATTGCATTACTAATAGTGTAAATTACAAAAAAGTACTGGACATCTCCAAGCCCAGTACTCTTTTGCATTATGCTCTTAATTCTCTTCTTTCAACATTGCTATAACTTCTTCCAAACTCTTACCTGAGTTCTGAACCAATCTATAAAGTTCATCCTTTTGCTGTTCTTCAATCTTTATTTTCAAATCTTTTCTCTTCAGACGTAAATTTTTTAATGAACTCTCTGTAGCCTCAATCTCCTTGTCAACCAAAGCTAACTGTTCTTCCAAAGTAATTTTTTCCATTTTCTTTCTTCCTCTTGGCATAATTATGTCCTCCCATATGATTATATTTTTCATTCTAACACTTTTCTTCTAATAATACCACAACTTCTTCATTACACTCTTTCTTCCTCTAACCCTTACTAGATTCATATAATTACGATTCCTTAAAAACACTTTACAGCCTAAGTCGTTTTTGCCTCCCTTTTAATAATTTCAGAAAAATAAATTCTTTGCATTTCTAATGAACCATATTCCTCCCAATCAAAGTACTCTGCATCTTGATCTGTTAACCTCTCTCCACTTGCAACAATCTTCAATCTGCGTATTATTTCTTTGACGGAAGGAAATAATACCTTGCTGTCATTTGTGTAAAACAAATACATATATCCTCTTGATGTAGTAAGATTTTGCGTACTGCCAATGATAATTGCTTTAAATCCTGCATCATTTACTACGGAAATCTCTGCTGTTTTTAACTTTTGATTCCAGATAATATCTAAACATTTAAATACTGGCTCTCTTTTTAAACTGCTATATCCATTCTTTATCTTTACTGCAAGCTCTCTATACCCCATACCATTCTCCTTAAAAAGGCATTGACTATTCCATAAAATAATCAATGCCTTTCTGATCTTTACCTATTGTTCCTTTCTTTACCTATGCAATCATATCCAAAAATTCTACTTCTGAAAGAATTTTTATTCCCAATGACTGTGCCTTTGCTAGTTTACTTCCAGCCTTTTCACCGCAAATTAGATAATCTGTATTCTTACTGACTGAACTTCCCGGTTTTCCACCAAGTTCCCATATCTTTGTATTGATTCCATCACGAGTAAAGGTCATAAGTTTACCTGTAACAACAATCGTACAGCCTTGAAACGGATTATCAACCGTTACTAACTTGTTTTCTTCTGTTTCACTCTCCATAGGTCTAAAGCTCATTTCCATTTGCAAATCCCTCCACAAGCTTAAATTCTCTTCATTTGCAAACCACGTGTGAATATTTCGGTTTAAAACATCTCCGAAATCTTCTATCTTTGAAAAATCAAAGTTTCCTGTAGCCGCTTTCTCAAAGCTGTCCAAATTTCCTTCAAAAATTTCACACAACACTCTGCTCTTTGTCGTACCTACCATTGGGATGTCCATTGCGGTCACATAATGGATAAAATCTGTGTTTCTGCTCTCATTGATTGCTGCCCAAAGCCTCTCATAAGACTTTTCCCCATATCTATCCAAAGCAACAATTTCTTTTCGATATCTGTCTAAATGGTAAATGTCCTGGAATGAAATAAGCCATCCACATTCCAAAAAACGCCGCAAATTGGATTCGGAAATCCCAGATATATCCATTGCCTTTTTCGCTACAAAGTGAACATACTTCTTTAATATCTGGCTATCGCATTCCGGATTGTCACAATATAGCGTCTCCAAAGTATTTCCTTTATTCATTTTCCCTTTCCGTATTCTTGTATTACTGCCACAACAAGGGCATTGAAGCGGATAAGTGTCATAATAAAAACCTCTATCAAGGTTATCCTCTATATGTGGAATAATCATATTCCGCTTTGAAACCAGAATACGGCATCCAGGAACCAATTCCAAATTCTTAATGAAAGACAAGTTATGGAGTGATGCCCTTGAAACATCCGCACCGTCAATCTCTACAGAATCAAATACAGCAACCGGTGCTAAATCACCAGATCGTGAAGGTGTCCATTCTATTTCTTGTAGTGTTGTTTCATAAGTTTCATCCTCAAATTTGTAGGCAAGTCCATCCTTATAATGGTGTCCAGTTTTTCCACATTTAGAAGAATAGCTGAGATTGTCATAAATAAGAACCAAACCATCTATGGGAATTTCCTTTTCACTTGCAATAGTTTTCAACTTCTCAATCTGCTCTTTAAGTTCCTTCTCACTGTGTTTTCCTGCTTCCATATATACATAAGGACACGTATCAAATCCCAAGACTCCAAGTTGCATTAGCTTAAACTCCCTACTATCAACACCGGTTCCTTCATCTATCCCCTCTAACACATTAAAGGGAATAAAATGAACATGTCGTCCTTTACACACTTCTGGATTCAGATTACGGACAGAACCGGAAGCCAAATTGCGGGCATTTTTATAAGGTTCTCCATTTCCATCTCGGATTGTATCTTTTAACTGGCGAAAATCGTCCTTATAGATAAATGCCTCGCCAGTCGTAACAAGCCTTTCCCTATAACTGATAGAAAGCGGAATATTTTCAAATGCAGGGATATTGTGGGTAATATCCTCCCCAATATTTCCATCACCACGAGTAGATGCCTGTACCAGCCTACCCTCTTCATAGACAAGCTTAACAGTCAGTCCATCCAGTTTCAACATCAGTAAGGTATCCTGATTTTCCATAAAATCAGCCAACTCCCTAATCTGTTTTGTTTTTTCAATCGAAAGCAACGCTCTTGTATGCCTTACTTTTGCTAATTCACTGACTGGGTAATAACCGACACTCTGCGTTGGCGAATTAGAGAAGATAATTCCTGATTTTTTCTCCAGTTCTTCCAAACGGTCAAATAGACGGTCATATTCCTTATCAGTCATCTTTGGGGAATCCTTATTATAATATGCATCCCGCTGTTCATTCAATGTCTGAACTAATGTTTTAATTTCCTGCAACATGTTACCCACAGCTCCTTTCTACTACTTTGATTGTTTAAGCGAAACTATGTCCTACTTTCTGACACAACTTTTGTTAAAACAAAAAAAGACACTGATTATTCCATAAAAATAATCAATGCCTTTCTGTACTCAAAACACGATAGCAGACTTCATCTGCAAAAATCATGGTTCTAATCACTCTGCTTAGAACAAAAGTTTTATAATTCCTTCTGTATCTCGGAATTATAAATGTGTGTCATACTTATTTTATATGTAGAACCTATAACTGTCAATAGAATACTTTGATCATTAAATTTGCCCAATACTACCAAAATATTTTCTAACTATACTCATGTTTTAATCTTTTATATTCGCTTTTCGCACGTAAATAACTATAATAATTCCAAATATTTGCTGTAATTGGTATATCTTTCAAATATACAAATTTACTCATTACATGTATCTTATGAACAACACACCAACGATAAATATCTCTCATATATAATTTCTCACCTGCTTCTATCCGATTGCTTAAGTACCAAAATTTAGAGATATCTTCATCTCTTTTAAATATGATGTAAAACTTTACATTATAATATTCCACAACTGCATACTGCATACACATCTCTCCTCTTCCTGTGTTTCCTGTATCAAATAATATCTTTTTTCACGCACAATCAACATTATACACATATATATCCACTAGTACATTTTTTTGCCAATATATGTCCGATTCCGTTCACCTGATATAGTTTTTTTATCTCTGGGTCCATTTGGGATTTTTCTCCAAGAAGTATGGTGCTTAAAATACTGCCGTTTTTTTCTCCCGCTTCACTCAGTAATGTATTTCTACAATGTACTCGTATATTCTCCAATACATTTTGTATCCGTTTTACTGTGTGGTCTGTTATTCTTAAAGTTTCACTCCATACTTTTCCGTGAATATTCTGCCTTTGATAATAGGCTTTCTGATCAAAATTCCCCGGATTACGCG